>Ga0114997_10003839_pt1 | contig 11742 bp, 14 predicted proteins | sample ArcticOcean_MG_C_2_FD_87045 | JGI IMG/M metagenome (GOLD analysis project Ga0114997, IMG submission 87045) | Marine microbial communities from western Arctic Ocean - ArcticOcean_MG_CB4_136 | ecosystem: Environmental > Aquatic > Marine > Oceanic | place: Arctic Ocean: Canada Basin | collected... | reverse complement strand
TTTTGATATTATTTTATTCAATTTAAGTCCTTATTTTTTTTTACTAGATTATGTAATAATCTATAGGATTAATTTATTACATTTGAGCTTATATTTCTGAAGTGCCCTCGCAATCAAAAAAGTATAGGTAAATCAATTTTTATAGGTAAATTAAAGACTTTTTAAGAATAATTATGCTCAAAATGGTTTTGTTTTCCATGAAAGATCAAATATTAGTGTCATCTCTTGAGACAGTCTTTTGTGTAACTCTAAGTCTAACTAACACTGTATTTGCAATATAGATTGATGAGTATGTACCGAAAATAACTCCTAAAATCATTGCGAATGAAAAACCTTTTAAGATCTCACCACCAAATAAAAAAATGGCAACTAATGCTAATAATGTAGTTAAAGAGGTTATAATTGTTCTTGAAAGCGTTTCGTTTATTGAAATATTTGTAAGTTCATAAATCTTGATATCAGAATACTTTCTTAGATTTTCTCTTACACGATCATAAATCACAACTGTATCGTTCATTGAATAACCAACAATTGTTAGAACAGCTGCAATAATAGATAAATTTATCTCTAAACTTAATAGCGAAAAAAAACCAAGTGTTAAAATAACATCGTGAAAAAGTGCTAAGATTGCACCTAAACTAAACTGCCATTCAAATCTAATCCAGATATAGATTAGCATAAATGCTAAAGATAAAGAAATAGCTATAATACCAGATTTTAATAATTCAGCACTAACTTTTGGCCCTACATTTTCAACTCTTCTAAAGTTGAAATTATTACCAAAAGATTTGTCTAAATTAGATTTAATTTCTTCAATAGCATTTTTCTTGTTATTTTTATTTTCAAATTTTACTAAAAAATCTTTATCGTTGCCAAATTTTTTAACTGAAATATCACCTAAATTCATTTTACTAAAAGAATCTCTTAATGTAGAGACATTAATTTTTGAGTCAGTTGATCTAAGTTCTATTAAAGTTCCACCTTTGAAATCAATACCAAAATTTAATCCTTTAAAGATAAGTAGAGCTAATGAAATGATAATAAGAAATGAAGAAATAATATTAAATTGATTATAATATTTATTAAAAGGTATCATTTAAATTAATTTTTCTTTATTCTTATTATTTGACACATATAGGCCAGTTAATAACCTTGCGATAAAATAAACTGAAAAAAGTGTTGTAAATATTCCGACACCTAAAGTTACAGAAAAACCTTTCACTGGACCAGACCCCATAAAAAATAGTACAAAAGCAGCTAATAAAGTGGTTATATTAGCATCAATTATTGCTGTCCTTGATTTAGTATATCCACTATCAAAAGCAAAAATGTTATTTCTTTCATTCTTGAGTTCTTCTTTAATTCTTTCAAAAATTAATACATTGGCGTCGACAGCCATACCTACTGTTAAGATAATTCCTGCAATGCCAGGTAATGTTAAAGTTGCTTCAAAAATTGTTAGAATACCAATAAGAATAAATAAATTAATTATTAGTGTAATGTTTGTAATTAGACCAAAGATTTTGTATCTAACAAACATAAAGATTATCACTAATAAAAAACCAATAGTTAAGGCTATAATACCTGCATTTATAGAATCTTGTCCTAGATCTGGACCAACAGTTCTCTCTTCAATTATGTTTAATGGTGCGGGCAAGGCTCCTGATCTTAATAATAAAGCAAGATCTGTAGCTGATTGAAATGTAAATCCACCACTTATTTGCCCTGAACCACTTGCTATAGTATCTCTAATCACTGGGGCACTAATAATTTTTCCATCTAAAACTATAGCCATTCGTTTACCTATTCCGGCTGATGTTGCTTTGCCAAATCTCTTAGCTCCTACTCTATCTAAAGAAAAAGAAACTATAGTTTCATTTGTTTGATTATCCATACGCGGTTGCGCGTCTAAAAGGTTATCACCACTTAAAATTATTCTTTTACTTACAAAATCATCTTCGGTGCTATTTTCATATCTTAATTTTTCTACACCAAATGTATCTTGATCATCATTTGTTACAAATCTAAAAGTAAGATTGGCTGTTTTTCCTAATAAAGACTTAATACGTAAAGGGTCATCTAATCCTGGTAATTCAACTAAAATACGATTATTTCCTCTTTTTAAGATGTTGGGTTCATTTGTTCCAATTTCATCTATTCTACGTCTAACAATTTCAATTGCTTGATCTTGTGATGATGTTTTAAGCTCAATTAGTCCTTGTCTTGAAAAATTAACTTTAAAACCTTCTGTAGTTTCTTCCAAATCAAGTTGATGAGATTTAAACCTTGGGTAATATGGATTTATTTCACTGTCCTCATCTTTGAAATCATTTATAATCTTATCCTTATTCTCACTTGAAACATTAAAAATTATACTTTCATTTAGTAGTTTAAGATTATTAATTTTTATATTCTTGTCTTTAAAATAATTTCTAATGGTTGTAGTTAAGTTTTGAAGCTTTTGTTCGATAACAGGTTTGTTATCAATTTCTAACAAAAGATACGAACCACCTAAAAGATCAAGTCCTAGATTGATTTTTTTATTTAAAAGAAAATAATCAGTTTTAAAAAAATTCGAACTAGCAATTAAAATAAAAATAATAGTAATAAATGAAATGAAAAATATTCTTATTTTTGAAAAATATAACACTAGAATGTAAGGTTATTTTATTTTTTTACTTCCTGCGTATTTAAAAGACTTTGAATGCCTGTTGATTTAATGATTTCAACTTTAACATTTTCTGCTATCACCACTTCAACTTTATCGTTATCAACAATTCTTTCAACAGTACCTGTAATGCCTCCAGAAGTAATTACCTTATCTCCTCTTTTTAAGCTCTCAACCATAGTCTTGTGTTCTTTAACTTTTTTCTGTTGAGGTCTTATTAAGAAAAAGTAAAAAATAACAAAAATCAATATTAGTGGTACAAATTGGCCTATTCCTGAACTTTCCATATAACTCCTTGATTAAAGTGGATTTTTTATACTATCTGAGAAATTAAACAACTTTATTTCAGTGAAATTTTTTCTAAATTATTCATATAAGGTCTTAAAACCTTGGGAACAGTTACAGAACAATCTTTTTCTTGATAATTCTCCATTACAGCTATTAAAGTTCGCCCTATAGCCAAACCACTGCCATTTAAAGTTCCAACATTAACAGTCTCTTTATTCTTATTTTTGTATCTCGTTTTCATTCTTACAGCTTGAAAAGTAGAACATGATGAGCAGGATGAAATTTCTCTATATTTATTTTCAGATGGAAGCCAAACCTCAATATCATATGTTTTTTCAGCACTAAAACCCATATCACCAGTACATAAAATTATTTTTCTATAAGGCAACTCTAAAAGATCCAATATATCAGTTGCACAATTGGTCATTCTTTCTAACTCATCTAAACATTTATCCTTCTCAACTATACTCACCATTTCAACTTTATAGAATTGATGTTGTCTAATCATGCCTTTTGTATCTTTGCCATAACTACCTGCTTCTTTTCTAAAACAAGGTGTTGAAGCAACAAATCTCATAGGTAAATTCTTTAAATCAATTATTTTATCTTTAACAATATTGGTTAAAATCACTTCTGCAGTAGGTATTAAAAACTTTCTATCAGAATCATCTTCAAATTTAATTTCAAATTGGTCATTTTCAAATTTTGGTAATTGACCAGTTCCAAACATAGTATTTTCTGATGCTATTAACGGTGGAGAAATTTCCTGATATCCATTTTTATTTGTATGAATATCTAACATAAAGTTAGATAATGCTCTTTCCATTAGAGCCAATTGGCTTTTAACAAAAACAAACCTAGAGCCAGTAGTTTTTGTAGCTAAATCAAAATCAAGCATCCCTAGCTTTTCACCAATTTCGTAATGTGTTTTTGGTGTAAATTCAAAATTTGGTAACTTGCCTGACTTTAAAATTTCAATATTTTCTTTTTCACTAATACCAAAAGGCACATCTGGATGTGGTAAGTTAGGTATGGATGATAATATTAAATCAAGCTCTTTTTTAATTAATTTTTGTTCTTTAGAAGTCTTATCTAATTCATTTGAAATTTCTTTTGATTTTTTAAATAAACTTTCATCTTTAGATTTAGAGATTTCTTTTTTTTCTTTTTCTAAAATTTCTTTTTTTTGAATAAAGAGTCTATTTTTTTCATCTAATTTTTTTAAAAGATCAAAGTCAGTTTTTACAGATCTTTTTTGAAGTTCTTTTTTGAACAATTCAAAATCATTACGAATATCTTTTAAATTATGCATTGTTGTCTTTTAAATTTTTATTTTCAATAAATCTTACAGAAAAAATTGATAATTCATATAGAATTAATAATGGAATCGCTAAACCAATTTGAGTAATCGGATCAGGAGGTGTTAATAATGCTGCTGCTGCAAAAATTAAAACCACGACATATTTTCTTCTTTTTTTTAAAAATTTAGAATCAACAATACCAATTCTAGCTAATAGACTCAAAACTACAGGTAATTGAAAACTTACCCCAAAAGCAAAAATTAATTTCATAACTAATGACAAATATTCATTCACTTTAGCTTCAAGTTGAATTGGTAAACTCGTAGATGCTCCAGTGCTTTCAAATGATAAAAAAAATTTAATCGCAAGAGGCATTATCAAGTAATAAACAAGCATTCCTCCTAGAAAAAATAAAATAGGAGTTAAAATCAAATAAGGTAATATTGCAATTTTTTCATGCTTATAAAGGCCTGGCGCAATGAACTTCCATATTTGCATTAATATAAAAGGGAATGTAACAAAAAAAGCAGTAAAAAAAGAAACCTTTAAATATGTTAAGAAAGTTTCTTGTAATGCTGTAAAAATTAATCTTCGCTCAGTACCATCATTTTTTACTACTTTGGCGTAAGGTTCAACAAGAAAAGCATACAAATTTTCTGCAAAAAAATAACAAGCAACAAAAAAAATAAATAGGAAAATAAAACTATGTATTAATCTTTTTCTCAATTCAGCTAAGTGACTAATAAAACCATTTTCATTATCTTCATTATTCATCTTTAGTATCTTCTTTTTTTTTTCTTTTCTCTAAATGATTATCTTCAATATCAATATTAGAAACTTCATTTTGTATATTATTGATATATTGTTTTGCTGTTCCAATCCAAGATCCAACCTTTTTTAACATTACGGGAAAATCTTTGGGGCCAAGAACAATTATAGCAATGCCAACTATAATTAAAATCTCAAACCAACCAATAGTAGGCATGTTATTTAATCTTTATTGTTAGAATCTTGATTTTCCTCAGAAATATTTTTTGGCTCAGGCTCTTCAGTAATGTCTGATGCCATTCCTTTTTTAAAACTTTTTATACCCTTTGCAACATCGCCCATCAGACTAGAAATTTTGCCTCTGCCAAATAACAAGACAACCAATATAACAACAATCGCAATTTGCCAAATTCCAATACTCATTCTTAGTTTATAACCTTTTTATAATATTTTGAAAGTAGCTTTTTATTTATTTTCATCATCATTTAGAGTGCTGCTTAACATTTCATCAATATTTGAGTAAATATCTTCTTTTTTTTCATTTTGTTTTTCTTTAAAAAATTTACTAGTACCAAAGATGGAGTTATCAACGCTTGTAGTATCAATTAAACCAGCAGCACCAAGTTCATCGACCGTTGGAAGGTCTGAGAGTTTTTGCAAATTAAAATGACTTAAAAAATTATCGGTTGTGACATACTGAATAGGCTTACCAGGTACATTTTTTCGTCCACCAGGTTTGACCCAGTTAAGCTCCATTAAGATATCTAAAGTATTAGTACCAAATGCTACACCTCTTATCTCTTCAATTTCAGCACGTGTAACTGGTTGATGATAAACAATAATAGCTAGAGTCTCTACAGCTGCCCTAGATAATTTTTTTTCTACAGTTTTTTCTTTTATCATTAAATTTGATAAATTAGGTGAAGTTCTAAAAGACCATTTCTTTTTAATACAAATAAGATTAATACCTCTGTCAGCATATTCAGATTGTAATTTTTCTAAAGATTTAAGCACATTAGTTTTTTTTGAAATTTTACTTTCAATTGTTTCAATATCAAGAGATTCAGCAGCAGCAAAAATTACTGCTTCAATTTCTCTTTCAGTAGGTGAAAGCGCTGAAGGAAAGCTAATAATATTACCTTTTTTTTTTGTTTTTTTGCTATTCATTATTTTTCTTTTATATAAATATCATCAAAAAGATTTTCTTGCTTTAATTTCAAATTTCCCTCTTTAACTAACTCAAGAGAACCAGCAAAAATACCTGCTTTACCTGTTTTTTTAAATCTTTTTCCATTTCTAAAATTAAGTGGAATTAAATCATCTAAATTTTTCCAATCCATTAATTTACCAAAAAATTGTTTAATTGTTTTAATTCCAGCTTCGGTTGTAAAAACAGGTAGCTTTGGAATATTCATTTTTTGATAATCTTTTGTCATAACTATAGATGAATAAGTTTTTAAAAGTTCAAATAAACTTAAATTATACTCAGCACTATAAATTGATCTTATATTTCCTCTCATTCCACGTGATCTGATCTCTCTACCTAATCTCTTTCTTTTTAACATTTGTTCGGAAAGCAATCTAATAAGTTCTAATTTTTTTAATTGTAATTTAAGTTTTTCTGCAACTTCTTTAACTTTAAATTCTTCCTCAGGTGACTCTGGTAGTAAAAGTTTTGACTTTAAGTAAGCTAGCCAAGTAGCCATTAATAAATACTCAGACGCAATTTCTAAATTAAGATTTTTTTCATTAGTAATAAAGTGATGAAACTGGTCTGCAAGTTTTGAAATTGATATATCTTCAAGATTAACTTTTTGAGCTTTGGCAAGATCTAATAAAACATCTAAAGGTCCATTATAATTTTCAATCTCAACTTCAAATAAAGGTGAATTAGATTCGATCATTAATTTATATTAACTTAAAATTTTATAAAATTGGTATGTTTTTTTGATTATAAATGAATCAATCAAAGGTGAATTTTCAGCAACAATTCCCATCTCTTTTAGATTGCCGTTACAGTGTAGTGCTAAATTACAACCTGACTTAAAGGTATTAATAGTATTTTCTACAAGAGTTTTTTTTAAACTTTTCATGGATAAATCATCTGAAATTAAAACATTTCTGAATTTTATTTGATTGCGAATTAATTCTATCATTATATTAGAGTGGGTAACTGTATTGTGTCTATCAATTGATTTAAAAATAATATGTGCTGTCATAGCAAATAAAGATTTTTTACTTTGGAAGGCTAAAAAATCATTTTTTTTTAAAAATTTTAATGACTTGTTTATAACTGGTGTAAAGTGGTGGCTATCAACTTTCGCCAGACCATGCCCAGGTATATGCTTAATTACTGTCCCTATTGAATTTTGCTTAAATAATTTAATGCAATAGTCACCAAGTTTAGAAACAATATAAGGATTGTTTGAAAAAGATCGATCACCAATTATATTTGATGCACCCTTAAATTGTAAATCTAATACAGGTGCAGTATTAATATTTATACCTAATGAATTTAGTAAGTATGAAGTTTTGTCTATATAAAGCTTATATGTAATGTGAAATTTTCGCTTGTCTGATAAAAATAATTTTCCAAAATATTCGGATGTTAGGGTGTCAAAAGAAATTAAATTTTTTAATCTATTTACACGACCACCTTCTTGATCAATTAATATTGGATATTTCTTATCATTAAAAATATTTCTAATACTTGTGGTTAATTTTTTTGTCTGAATAATATTTTTAATATTTCTTGTAAATAATATAACACCCCACGGTTTATGTCTTTTAATAAAATTTTTTTCTGCATTATTAAGTGTTGTACTTTTTATCCCTACAATAAAAGATTTTCTATTATTCATTTTTATCAATTAATTCCCAAAAATAATAGTTTTTCTTTTTTTTAGAACTTTTTTCATCAATATATTCAATTATATTTTTCGTATCATTTTCCAGGAGTGGTAGATTTTTTACGTGAAGATTTATTTTCTGTGTTATATTATTTAAAGATCTATAAGAATTTTTTTTGTTAATATCGGAGAAATAATATCTTGATGTAAAAAATACAAATAATAATATGATTATAATAAATATTAAATATTTTATTTCTTTAATCATTACATTTTTTCAGGCGTATCAACACCGACTATATTCATGCCCGATTTTACAACAATAGAAATTGCTTTTAGAAAAAATAATTTATCTTTAGAAATTTCTTTTTTTTCATTAATAAATCTTTTTGAGGGATTTTGCTTTCCTAAGTTCCAGTAAGAATGAAATTCTGATGAAAGTTCATATAAATAAACCAGAATATGATGAGGCTCAAGTTTGGTAGTAGCTGTATCAATACATTTTGGCCATTCAGAAATTTTCTTTAAAATTTTAATTTCATCGTTAGAGTATACAAAATCATAATTCCCTATCTCTAAATTTGCATTTAAGTCTTTATCAAGATGTCTAAAAACTGAGGAGATCCTTGTATAACAATACTGAACATAATATAGGGGGTTATCTTTTGATTTTTCTTTTACTGAATCAAAATCAAAATCTAGCTCTACATCACTACTTCTATTAAGCATTATGAATCTAGTAGCATCTTTACCTACCTCATGGATTAAATCATCGACTGTAATGTAATCACCTTTTCTTTTTGACATTTTAAAAGGCTTATTATCTTTGATTAATTTTACAAGCTGACTGATTTTACAAATTAATTTATTTTTAGTAACAGAAAGTGCATCTACAGATGAGGATATTCTTTTGATATATCCAGAATGATCTGCACCTAAGATATTAATCAAATAATCAAAATTTCGATCAATTTTATTTTTGTGATATGCAACATCACTTGCAAAGTATGTCCAAGAACCATCAGATTTTTGAAGTGCCCTGTCTTTATCATCACCAAAATCTGTTGATTTGAATAATAGCTGTTCTCTCTCAATCCAAGTTTTGTTATCTTCTCCAGCAGGCGCTTTAATTTTACCTTTATAAAGAAAATTACCTAATTTAAGAGACTTAATAACTTTTTCGACTTCTTTGTTTAGAACTAAGGTCTTCTCACTAACAAAATTATCATGCTTTATACCTAAACTTTTAAGATTTTTTTTTATTACAAGTAAGGCCTGGTCAATAGAAAGTTCAGCTAATTTTTCACTTAAACCTTCATAATTATCAAAATTCATCCCCTTATTAGAAGAAAGAATATTGTTAGCAAAATCAATTAAATAATCACCAGGATATAAATCAGAATTATCTAATGGAAAAGGTTCATTAAATTTTATTTCACGGATCCTATAGTAAACAGATTTTGTAAAATTAATTATTTGATTGCCATAATCATTTACATAATATTCTTTAGTAACTTTATGGTTATTAAAAGTTAAAATATTAGAAATAACATCACCCAATATGGCACCACGACAATGTCCAACATGCAGAGGTCCAGTAGGATTTGCTGAAACAAATTCAACTAAATAATTTAACTTTTTTTCTTTTTTATTAATTCCAAAATTTTTAGTGTCAGCGACGATTTTTTGAATAAAATTTGACCAAAATATTGGTTTAAACTTAATATTGATAAAACCTGGTTTAACAACAGTAATTGTTTCTATTAATGGATCTTTATCTTTAATGATCAATGATATTTTTTCTGCTAGATCAACTGGAGATTTTTTATTTAACTTAGATAAAATCATGGCTACATTAGTTGAAATATCACAATCAAATTTAGCGGGGGGAATTTCAGCACTTATTCCATTAAATGTTTCTGGTATAAGAAGTTCATTTTTTTTTTTTAAATCAATAAGAATTTTTTTAATCTTCTCTAAATATATTTCAAAAATGTTCATTTGAAATTATTATAAAGGTTAATAGCATAACGATCTGTCATACCTGAAATAAAATCAGAGATAGCTCTAAATTTGTTTTTAGCTAATTGTTCCTTTGTAAGAAATCTATTAGGCTTTGATTTGATTATAGAAAATAATTTCATAATAATCATTTTGCCTCTTTGATTTTTACTCAATACAGATTTATTATTATACATTTTAGTTCTTAAAAAAAATCTAATTTCTTTTTCGGAGTTTTGCATTTTTTCTGAAAAGTTTACAATCGAATAATTTGAGTTAGTTACATCTTTCAATAAAATAATTTTATTTTGCTTTAAATATTTTTTAGTATTGTCCAGTAAATCTCTGATCATTAGGTCAATTGAGTCTCTGATGATTTGATATGTGGCTATCTTATAATTTGTTTTATTAATTTTTTTTTTATATTTTAAATAAATTGCTTTGAAAAAGTTTATCTCCATAAGTTCTTCGAGTTTGAATAAGTTTGCATTAATTCCATCTTGAATATCGTGATTATTATATGCTATATCATCAGATATAGATGATATTTGAGCTTCCAGTGATGGAAAAGTATTAAATTTTATTTTATTTTTAAAATTTTTTAAACCAATCAATCTATTCACTAATGTCTTGTCTTTTACAGGGCCATTGTGCTTCAACAGACTCTCTAGAGTTTCTATGGATAAATTAAGTCCTTTAAATTTGAAATATTTATTTTCAAGAAACATTACAATCCGTAAGGTTTGTAAATTATGATCAAAACCACCATGTTTTTGCATGCACTCGTCTAAAGCATCTTCTCCAGCGTGTCCAAATGGTGTGTGCCCTAAATCATGAGCAAGACTAATTGTTTCTGTTAAATCCTCATTTAAATTTAAATATCTGGCTAATGATCTCGCTATTTGTGCAACTTCAATGGAATGAGTTATACGCGTTCTATAATGGTCTCCTTCAGTATTAACAAAAACTTGGGTTTTGTGTTTAAGTCTTCTAAATGAAGCACTATGTATAATTCTGTCTCTATCTCTTTGAAAAGGTGACCTATACCTTGAAGAAGCTTCATCATTAAGTCTTCCTTTGCTTTTAATTAAGCCTAGCTGTGAGTGTTTATTCATCCTTTAATTTAAATAATTAAGTATTATATTACTAATATCAGTGTTCAGTTATGATTAAAGAAATTAAATTTACTAATAAAGCATTAAAACAAATAGAAAATTTATTATCAAAAAAAGATGTGGGTTCATTTTTTAGAATCGCTATTAAAGGAGGGGGCTGTTCGGGTTTCCAATATGAATTTACATTCGACAAATTGAGAAATGAAGATGATTTAAAGTTTGAAAATATCCTAATAGATAAAATTTCAGCAGACTTATTAAAAGGTTCTGAGGTCGACTATGCCTCTGAGTTAATAGGTGAATCTTTTAAAATATCTAATCCACAAACCAAATCTTCTTGCGGTTGTGGCGTTTCTTTTTCACTTTAATGATTATCTCCAGCTGGAATGTTAACTCTGTGAGAGCAAGAGTTGAAAATATCAAAAACTATCTATTAAAATATAAACCTAATATTTTAATGATGCAGGAAATTAAAACTGAAAATCCAACTTTCCCATATGATGATTTTTCAGCCCTAGATTATGAAAGTCATGTATTTGGTCAAAAAAGTTATAATGGTGTTGCGATAATATCCAAACACAAATTAGAAAATATTAGAATTGATTTAATTAAAGACAAATTAAAACAATCAAGAATTATTTCGGCAGAAGTAAAATTTAAGAAAAAAAATATTCAACTAATTAATATCTACACACCAAATGGTAACCCAGTTGACACTGATAAATACACTTATAAAAAAGAATGGCTTGATA
>Ga0114997_10003837_pt1 | contig 11746 bp, 10 predicted proteins | sample ArcticOcean_MG_C_2_FD_87045 | JGI IMG/M metagenome (GOLD analysis project Ga0114997, IMG submission 87045) | Marine microbial communities from western Arctic Ocean - ArcticOcean_MG_CB4_136 | ecosystem: Environmental > Aquatic > Marine > Oceanic | place: Arctic Ocean: Canada Basin | collected... | reverse complement strand
GTATGTTGAGTAAATTATTTAATTAAGGACCGCTGGCCAAATTGGATAAGGCGCTCGGCTACGAACCGGGAGATTCCAGATTCGAGTTCTGGGCGGTCCACCAAAAAAGGATAAATAAGAATGTTAGATTGGCTGCTAAAATCATCACTACAAAAATCAGTTATATATTTTTTTATAATTGTTTTTATAATTTTATTAATTTTAACTTTTGTATTATAAAAAACTATGAATAATAAATTTGAGCAAATAAGTATTAAATCTGGTTTTATGAAGCATAATGGTGGTGTTTTATTTAGAACTATATCTGAAACAGAATATGAATTTAAAACTACAGTTGGTGAAAACCATCTAAATGCAGCTGCAATAACACATGGTGGTTATTTGTCTGCTTTAATTGATGCAGGAGCAGGCACTGCCGCTCATAGAGCAGCTGGAAATGCGCCTTGTGTAACTATTTCATTAGATTTAAAATTTATAGGTGCGTCTAAAGTAGGTGATGAAGTTACCGGTTTTACAAGGATTCTAAAAAAAACAAATACACTAGTATTTTTATTTTGTGAGCTTAGGTGTAATGATAAAATTATAACTTCTGCGTCAGGAGTGTGGAAAATTTTAAAAATAAAACCATCGAACCTAGGCCCTGGTGGATAATTATTCTTTTCTTCTGAAATTTAAATAACCAAATATAATTAAAAATAAAATTGCTATTGGGTAAATGATTCCTTTATTAGGCCTATTAACATTTTCTATTTTAAATTCACTTATATAGTCACCGGTTTCAAAACCACTTTTTTTGGCTACTCCATTCCATTGCAAGGTATCTACAACAATTCTATTTTTCTCTCTAACTAATTCAATTCCATATTCTTCCAAGCTATATTCAGTTTCAAAAGTATTTTCTTTAATTATAAATAATTTATATCTTTCTCCATAATTACTTGGACGTGTTACTTTAAATCTAACTTCTTTATTGGGATCTAGCTTTAATAAATGAATCTGATTTATATCTTTATAATCATATTTTGGATTGAATTTGTTTAGAACGAATTCTGGTGCCAACAATGAAATAGAAATTAATAAAAAAACTATTATTTCATACCATCTTAATCTGTTAATAAACCATGCTTGAGTTGCAGAAGTAAAAACTAATATTCCTATTAAAGAAGTAATAATTACAATTAAAGCATGCCAAATATTTTCAATACCAATTAATAATAATTCGTGGTTGAATAGAAATACGATAGGTAAAATACCTGTTCTTAAACTGTACCAAAAAGCTTGCAGGCCAGTTTTAAGTGGATCACCTCCTGAAATAGCTGCTGCTGCATATGATGCAAGGCCAACTGGAGGAGTGACATCAGCCATTAAACCAAAATAAAAAACAAACAAGTGGACTGCTATAAGTGGAAATACAAAGCCAGATGCATTTCCAACATCAACTAATACTGTTGCCATTAAAGATGCTACAACAACATAATTTGCTGTTGTTGGAAGACCCATGCCAAGCAACAAACATAAAATTATCGTTAAAAATAGTAAAATAATAACATTATCTTTTGCAATAAATTCTATAACTATAATTAAATTTGTACTTAATCCTGTCGAACCAACGGCTCCAACTATTATACCGGCTGTCGCTATTGCTATTCCAACACCAACCATATTTAAGGCCCCTTTTTGAAAGCCAACTATAGTTTGGTTATACCAAATTTTTATCGCTTCTTTAAAATCTGGATTTTTAATTAATATGTAAGCTAAGTTTACAATAATTAATGCAATCGTTGCAAAAAATATTGAGTATGAGGCAGTATATCTTAAATAAACAAGCATATACACCAAAACAAAAATAGGAACCAAAAAATGTAAGCCTGATAAAAATGTTTTCTTTAAATTTGGAATATCTGCATCATCCATTCCTTTTAGATTTAATTTTAAAGCTTCAAGGTGGGAAATATAAAACAATGCCACATAAGAAATAATTGCCGGTAAAAATGCATGTTTGACAACCTCAAAATAAGTAACACCTAAAAAACTTGCCATTACAAATGCCGCAGCTCCCATTACAGGTGGCATTAATTGACCATTAACTGATGATGACACTTCTATAGCTCCAGCTTTTTCTTTAGAAAAGCCAGTTTTTTTCATAATTGGAATTGTAAAAGTTCCAGTTGTAACAGTGTTTGCAATTGAGGATCCTGAAATTAAGCCAGTCATTCCCGACCCTAAAATTGCTGCTTTTGCAGGTCCTCCTCTCATTTTACCAACCATAGCAAAAGCTAAATCTAAAAAATATTTACCACCACCTGCTGTTTCTAAGAGTGCACCAAATAAAACAAATAAAAAAATAAAATCTACTGAAACACCTATGGGAATTCCAAATATAGCCTCTTGATCAAGCCATTGAAATCCAACCAATCTATTTAATGAAAGCCCGCCATGAGAAATTATCTCTGGTGCATATCTACCAAAATATGAAAAAAGTAAAAAACAAATTGCAATAATAACTAAAGGCAAACCAAACACTCTTCTAGTTGCCTCAATCAATATTAAAATTCCACAACTTCCAATAATCAATTCAACTGGTAAATTGAATTTTTCCCAAATTTCAACACTTAAAAGAATTCCTCCTCTATTAACTAGCTGGTCATAAAAAAAATAAATATATAAACAGCAAAAAGCAGCAATAAAACTAATAAGAATATCAAATATAGAAATTTTTTTGCTTTTAGAAATTGGATAAATTAAAAAAGCTAAAGTTAAAGCAAAGCCTAAATGAATGGCTCTCGCAGGAAGTCCTTTGAACATTCCAATATTAAACATGAATGGGAATGGGGAAGCGTACCAAAGCTGAAATAAAGACCAAATGATTGCAATAATTCCAACAATTTTTAAGTGTAAACCAGTAAGATTTCTAGTTGGAGATAAATCCTCACTAATCTTACTTTCCACTTTATCTCCAATACTTTGATTCATTGTTAAAAAGATACTCTATAACAAAAAAAAGGCCCGACAAATATATCAGGCCTTTTAATTTGATTAAGTCGTTGGATTACATTAATCCAGCTTCTTTATAATATTTAATTGCTCCTGGATGTAGTGGAGCTGACAAACCATCAGCGACCATATCTTCTTTTTTTAAAGAAGAAAAAGCAGGATGTTGTTTTTTGAAATCATCAAAGTTTTCAAAAACTGCTTTTACCACTAAATAAACAAGATCTGCTTCAACGGCATTACTTGTTACAACGGTAGCCTTAACACCAAAAGTAGTTACATCTTTTTTTTGTCCTGTGTAAGTTCCCTTAGGAATTATAGCTTGAGCATAGTAATCAGCACCACTAATTAATGCTTTAACTTCAGAACCTGTTAAATTAATAGGTAAAGCTTTTGCTCCACAAGAAGCTGCATTCTCCATAGCTCCATTTGGAAATCCTACCGAATAACCGAAAGCATCAATTTTACCATCACATAATGCTTTAACTTGCTCAGATGAAGTTAGTTCTGTGGTAGATTTAAAGTAACCATTATCAACTCCCATTGCTTTCATAAGCTCTTCCATAGTTCCTCTTTGTCCGGAACCTGGGTTACCTATGTTAACAACTTTACCTTTAAGTCCAGCAAAATCTTTAATTTTTGCTTTTTTTCTTGCCCAAATTTGAAAAGGTTCGTTGTGTACTGAAAAAACAGCTCTTAAACCGTCAAACTTTTTTCCTTCCCATTTACTTGATCCATTTACAGCGTGATATTGCCAGTCGGACTGAGCCACACCAAATTGAAATTCACCAGCAGCTATTTGACCAATATTATAATTTGATCCACCAGTTGAAGGCGCAGTACATCTGTAAGCTTTGTCTATACCTTTTTTTCTTCCATGTTCTTTAGCAATTGCTGATTTGTGTAACATTTTACAAATTGCATTACCTGTTTGAAAGTATACTCCAGTTGGTCCACCCGTTCCTATCGTGAAGAACTCTGCAGATTTTGCAACGCCTGTAAAAGATAAAGACGCAACAAAAATTAGTAGAGCACTTGATAGAGATGTTATTATTTTTTTCATATTCTCTCCTCTATATCGTTATTTTTATTAATTAATTCTAACAGTAATCGAAGGGGTATGTATAGAGAGTTTTTATAATGAATCAGACCATTTTCTTAACTTATCAACACCTTCAACTATTTTAGGTGCAAGTTTAAAAATTAAGTCATTATCAATCTTTGGTTCATTCTGGGTTTGATTCATGAAATTTTGTCCATCAAAATCAGTAAAGCTCAGTCGTGCTAACATTTTATTTTTATCAAAGCCAAAATCTGATCCTGGCAATAAAGCTACACCTGTCTCTTTTAAAATATTGTCACACATTTCAGACGATGTATTAAATTTTTTATTTAAAAATTCTGGCATAAGATAAAACCCACCTTGTGGCTTGTTAATTAAAACTTTGTTTGATTTTAAATTTTCATAAACATAATTACCAACTGCTTTAAGAATATTTTTAGAACTATTTACATATTCACTATGATCACTTGTATAAGCTGTAATAGCAGCATATTGAATTGGGGCGCTGACAGCTGAAAAAGTTTCACTAGCTAATACATTAATTGAATTTTTTAAAACATTTAAAGAGTCTGGAACTATAAAATAACCTAGTCTCCATCCACCTGCTCCACACCATTTACTTATGCCTGTGCTTATAATGGTTTTTTCAGGACAAAAACTAGAAATAGACTTAAAACCTTCTTCAAAGCTTAACTCTGAGTAAATTTCATCTGACAAAATAATAAGATTATTTTTTTTGGCAATCTCACTAATTTCCTGTAAATTTCCACAAATTTGCCCAGACGGGTTGTTTGGTGAATTCAAAAATAATAGATAATTCTTACTTTTATCTTTTAAAATAACTTCTTCAATTTGTGATCCAGTAGGAAACCAATTATTTTCTCTATTTGTTTGTATTAATTGAATTTTATTTCTTCCAAGAATTGCTTGTGGTGCATAAGAAACCCAACTTGGAGTTGGCAATATTATATCTCCGTCAAATAAAACGTGTAACAAAAACATTAATTCCTTTGAACCTGGTCCAATAATTACATTTTCAGATTTATAGTTATAATCTTTTTTAGTTGAGGTATATTTTGCAACAGCCTCTCTAAGTTCTTTAAGACCTTGCATTGGTAAATATTTATTTTGATAAGCATTATTTTTTAACTCATTAACAATATCAAATGGAATTTGAAATGGAGATTGTCCAAACCCAAATTTAAAAATCTTTTCACCTTTATCTTCTAACTCTCTAGAAATTTCATTAATTTTTAAAGTAGATGATGCCTTCAAATCTTTAACTATATTTTTTAACATTTAATAATTTAATTCTTTTAAATTTTTATACTGCTCTAAGGCTTTAGGGTTTGCTAATGCTTCTTTATTTTTAATTTCATTTCCTTCTATTATATTTTTTACAGCTAATTCAACTATTTTTCCATTCTTAGTTCTTGGAATATCGACAACTACTATAATTTTAGCTGGAACATGTCTTGGAGATGCATTTTTTCTAATTTTAGTTTTGATTTTTTTTAATAAATCTTCATTCAGTTCAAATCTTGGGTTTAAGACTACAAATAAAACAATCCTAACATCATTATCCCAAACTTGGCCAACAACAATAGACTCTTTAATTTCTATAAATTTTTCTACTACTGAATATATTTCGGCTGTTCCAAGTCTTACTCCTCCTGGATTAAGCGTAGTATCAGATCTGCCATGAATAATAAAACCTCCCCCTTTTTTTACTTCTGCATAATCACCGTGGTACCAAGTATTCAAAAAATGATTAAAATATGCATTTTTAAATTTATTATCATTTTTGTCATTCCAAAATTTTAATGGCATTGATGGGAAAGGATTTTTACAAACTAATTCACCTTTTTTATCTTTTATGGCTTTTCCCTTTTCATTAAAAATATCAACATCCAAACCTAATCCTTTATTTTGTATTTCTCCTAAAATAACTGGTTGATATAGATTGCCTAACACAAAGCAGGACACAATATCGGTGCCACCAGATATAGATGATAAATGAACATTCTTTTTTACATTATCATAAATATATTTAAAACCATCATTTGATAATGGAGAACCAGTAGAACAAATTGTTCTTAATTTTGATAATTTATATTTATACTTTAGGGCAGGTTTAAATTTACGAAGTGTATCAATATATTTTGCACTCACACCAAATAAAGTAATCTTTTCTTTCTCAGCAATTTTTAACAATAAATCATCTTTTTTATACATTGGCGAACCATCAAATAAAACAATTGATGCTTTGGAAGCTAGAACGCTAACTAACCAATTCCACATCATCCACCCACAAGTAGTAAAATAAAAAACATTATCACCCTCTTTGATATCACAATGAAGTTGATGTTCCTTTTTATGCTGAAGTAAAACTCCTCCACTTCTATGACATATACACTTTGGCTTTCCTGTAGTTCCACTAGAATAAAGGATTGTAAGCGCTTGTTCAAAATTAAATTTAGAAAATTTAATATTTTCAGACTCTATTTTATTTAATTCACTCCATCTAAATACTTTTACTTTTTTGAATGTATATTTATTATTTAAATATTTTTCTCCTGGATAGCTGACGATGACAACATATTTAATAGATGGGATCTCTTTTAATATTTGAGGAACTCTTTCTAAAATATTTATTATTTTTCCATTATAAAAATATTTATCTATTACAAATAAAACTTTAGGGTTAATTTGTACAAAACGCTCTATTACACCTTTAATACCAAAATCTGGTGAGCAAGATGACCATATTGCTCCCTGTGAAGAAGAGGCAATAAATGCCTCAACCGTTTCTATAGAATTGGGTAAGTATGCTGCAACTCTATCGTTTTTTTTAACTTTAATACTTTTTAAAAATTTACATACTTTGCTTACATTGCCTTGTAACTCATGCCAGTTTCTTTCCTCTCTAAAGCCATTCTCACTTATAAAGGTTAATGCTTTATCTTGATTATCTTTTGAAAGTAAGTTTTCAGCAAAATTTAACTTTGAATTTGGTAAAAATATATTTTTGTAAAACGTTTTCGATTTTTGTATTTTTATTTTACTCTTAAATCCTTTAATTTCAGAAAAATCCCAAACAGAACTCCAAAAATCCCCAGGGTTTTTAATGCTCCATTTTAAAATATTTTCATAATTTCTGTTAAATCTTTTATTGAATTTTTCTGAGATAAACCGCTCATACTTATATAAGAAAGATTTTTTTTTTTGGCTTAATGATGCTTCCCACAATTTTTTACTCATAATTTTACTATAAAATATTAATACAGAATTATTTTTAACTATGTTAACTTAATAAAAAAATAAAAGATAAATGAGAACTTTTGACGCTACGATTCGGTCATGTTTTAGTCTATTTTTGTTCTTTATGAGTAACAACATGTGGTGGAATAAAAATTAAGGGTACCATTAATAGAAATGTCACAAAATAAAATTACCGCTGTTCTTGGTCCCACAAATACTGGAAAAACCTTTCTTGCAATTGAAACTATGCTTTCGTTTGACTCGGGAATGATAGGTTTTCCGTTGCGATTATTAGCAAGAGAAGTTTATGACAAAATTATAAAAAAAATAAGCTTAGATAAAGTTGCGCTAATTACGGGTGAAGAAAAAATAATACCTACAAATGCTAAATATTTTCTTTGTACCGTAGAGTCTATGCCAATTAATAAAAATTTAGATTTTGTTGGGATAGATGAAATTCAAATGTGTGCTGATCATGAGAGAGGCCACATCTTTACTGACAGACTGTTAAACCTTCGTGGAGAAAAGTTAACAATGTTTATGGGGTCAAGTACCATAAAAACTATAGTTCATAAACTTGGAGAAGATACAGAATTTATAAATAGAGGTAGACTTTCTAAACTTTCATATGTTGGTCATAAAAAAATTTCACGAATAAATAGAAAAACAGCAATAATTGCTTTTTCAACAGAAGAGGTTTATGCAATTGCTGAACTGGTTCGAAGACAAAAAGGTGGTGCAGCAATTGTTATGGGTTCACTAAGCCCTAAAACAAGAAATTCTCAAGTTGAGCTATACCAATCTGGAGCTGTTGATTTTCTTGTCGCTACTGATGCGATAGGAATGGGTATCAATATGGATTTAGAAAATGTTTTTTTTTCAAACTTAAAAAAATTTGATGGAAAAAAATTAAGACGTCTTAATCTATCTGAAATTGGACAAATTGCAGGAAGAGCTGGAAGGTATCTAAATGATGGAAGTTTTGGAATTACTGGTGACTGTAAAGAAATTACTGCTGAAGATGTTGATTTACTTGAAAATCACAAATTTGAAGAAATTAAAATATTGTTTTGGAGAAACTCTAATTTAAACTTTAATAATGCTCTCAACCTAATTAAATCGCTTGATGAAAAGCCAAAAAAAAATTGGTTGCGGAAAATACACGAGTGTGAAGATGAGAAAGTTTTAAAATATTTTTTAAAAGATATGAGAAACCACAATATTAAAGATGACAAAGAGACATTGGAATTACTTTGGGAGTGTTGTCAAATTCCTGATTTTGTAAAAAAAACTTATGGCAATCACCTTGAAGTTGTTAGCAAAGTCTTTAGCTTCTTAAACGAAAAAGGAGGTAAAATTACTAATGATTATATGAGGTTGCAGTTGATGAAATTGGATAAATTAGAGGGAAATGTTGATTCTTTATCAAATAGAATTGCAAATGTTAGAACTTGGTCATATGTTTCAAATAAAATAAATTGGGTAGAAAACCAAAATTATTGGATAGAAAAAACAAAATTATTAGAAGATAGATTATCTGACAGATTGCATGAAGAGCTTACTAAAACATTTATTGATAAAAGAGCTAGTGTTCTTGCCAGAGGATTAAAACAGGACATGGATTTTAAAACTGAAATAATGGAAGATGATAAAGTAATAATAGATGAGCAGTTTATTGGTAATTTAAAAGGTTTAAAGTTTGAGATGGACTTAAAGACTGGTGCTCTTGAAACTGATATAAAGTCATTAAAAAAAGCAGCAAGACAAACTGTGGGTCCAGAACTCCAAAAAAGAATTCAATCAATCATCGATACAGGTTTAATAAAAATAAAAGACGATTTTAAAATTTATTGGAAAAATTTTCCTATTGCTAAATTGGAAGTGGGTAAGGATTATTTAAACCCTGAGCTATTTTTAATTGTAGATGATATTTTAGAAAATCATGACAAACAAAAATTATCTGATTTTATAGAAAAATGGATTAAAGAAAAAATTAACCTTGTATTAAAAAGTTTGATTGATTTAAAAAATTTAAAGGAAAGTAACTCATCAATTAAAGCTTTGGCTTATCAATTATACGAAAATAATGGCGTCATTAAAAGGGAGAGTGTAGCTGACTATTTAAAAAAACTTGGTCAAGATGAAAGACAAATCTTAAGAGATTTAGGTGTAAAATTTGGAAGATACCATGTTTTTCTATTTAAACTGCTCAAACCTGAAGCAGTTTCCCTAAGAATATTATTGTGGAAAAACTTTCATCAAAAATACTTTAACTTAACTCCTCCTACTTTTGGTTTAAATTTTTTAGATGATAAAAATATAAAAAATAAAAATTTTATGCTTCTATGTGGTTTTGAAAATTTTGATAATTATTTTGTTAGAATAGATATCTTGGAAAGATTATTTGTTCAAATTATTAATTCTAATCCTGACAAAGAAAAGGAGATAAAATTAATTCCTGAGATGCTTAACTTGCTTGGTTGCAGTAAAGAAAACTTTAAAAAACTAATTGAAAAAATGAACTATAAGACTTACGAAAAAGATAACGATATTTTTTTCAAATATTCTCCAAAAAAGAAAATTAAAAAATTTTTCAAAAAAATAGAACCTTCAAATAGCCCATTTAAGGTATTAAAAAACTTAAACTTTAATTAATGATTAGTTTTTTTAAAAATAAGGAAAATAATAAAGTTGATGATAAAAACTCTTTTACTAAAATTGCGGCACTATTAATTCACGCAGCAAAAATAGACGAAAACTATACAGAAGAAGAAAAGGAAATTATAAAAAAAACTTTGATAGAACTGGGCGCAGATGTATCTACTATAGATAAGTTAATATCTAATGCAACAGTTATGGAAGAAAATTCTAATCAGATATTAAGTTTCACAAGAGAAACTAAAGATTTACCCGAACATGATAAAATTAAAATCATTGAATGCCTTTGGAAAATTATTTACTCAAATAATAATGCTGATATATATGAGACAAATTTGATGAGAAGGCTGGCTGGATTATTATATATAAACGCAAAGACAATGGGAGACATTAAAGAAAAAATAAAAAAGGAATTAATAAAATGACATACCTAGTTAATGAAAAATGTATTAAGTGTAAATTAATGGACTGCATTGAAGTTTGTCCTGTTGATTGTTTTTATGAAGGAGAAAATATGCTTGTAATTAAACCGGATGAGTGTATAGATTGTGGCGTTTGCGAGCCAGAATGTCCAGTTGATGCTATAGTTGCAGATACAGAGTCTGGAAGCGAAAAATGGCTTGAGGTGAATACTAAATATTCTGAAATTTGGCCAAATATAACAGTAAAAAAAGATCCTCCAGTGGATCATGAAAAATATAAAAATGAAGAAAATAAGTACGACAAATATTTTAACGAAAATCTTTAAAAAAAATCCTGTGAAAAAAGTAATAAAAAAGACCGCTCCAAAGTCTTCTATTAAAGTGACAAAAAAACCTAAAGCTAAAGTTAAAAAAATGTACCAACAAAAAAACCTAAAATTGTAAAAAAGGTTAAGACAACTAAAGCTAAAATAAAAAAAAATTTAAAAACAATTACCAAAAGTTCTGTTTCAGACAAGGTAGAGATAAAAACTGATAATCTAAGAATTTCAAAAAGTAATGAAGTTAAACCAGAGATAAAAAAAGTAAAAAAACAAGAAACAGAAAAAAGAGAATATAAAGTTAAGGATTATGTTGTTTACCCAAAACACGGTGTTGGACAAATTACAGAATTTAAGAAGATAAATATTGGTGGAATTGATCTTGAGACGTATGTACTTAAATTTGAGAAAGATAAAGCTGATGGCATGGTCCCAGTAAATAAACAGTCTCACCTTAGGCCGTTAGCAACTATTAACCAGGTCAATAAATGCATGTCTATTTTGAAGAGTAAACCAAAAATAAAAAGATCTATGTGGAGCAGAAGAGCTCAAGAATATGAGGCTAAAATCTCCTCAGGAAAAATTTATGAGCTTGCAGAAGTTGTTAGAGATTTAAATAAAGGTGATGACCTGATGGTTGATCAGTCTTATAGTGAAAGACAACTTTTTGAAAAAGCTTATGAGAGAATTTTATCAGAGTTTCAAATAGTAATAGGTGTATCAGCAGAAGATACACAAAAAAAATTAGATAAAGCATTAAAAAGAAATTTAGAAGGCCAAGCAAAAACCGCTGGTACTCCAGTTGCTACAACCAAACTCATAGAGCCAGAAACAACTGAGCCTGAGCCAATTACCGAAACTGAAGATTAAATAACAGAATAAAAAAAACGCCTCTCACACGAATCGTGATGAGAAGCGTTTTTTGAAAAGATTAAGATACTATCTTTTTCTTTTCTTAGCTTTTTTAGCTTTTTTAGCTTTTTTCTTAGTCTTTTTTTTAGCTTTTTTAGCTTTTCTTTTTGTAGCCATCT
>Ga0114997_10003831_pt1 | contig 11753 bp, 9 predicted proteins | sample ArcticOcean_MG_C_2_FD_87045 | JGI IMG/M metagenome (GOLD analysis project Ga0114997, IMG submission 87045) | Marine microbial communities from western Arctic Ocean - ArcticOcean_MG_CB4_136 | ecosystem: Environmental > Aquatic > Marine > Oceanic | place: Arctic Ocean: Canada Basin | collected... | reverse complement strand
ACCTTAAATAATATTAAAGAAGAATATTGAATGATAGCTATTGAATGAGACAGGGGAAAATATCTAAAGAAAACTCATGATATCCATGAGTTATTCTGATATTGATCGACCTAAAATCTTTGCAATAGCAGCTAATTCTTTCATTAAAGATTTTAATTCTTCTGGGTTTATTGCTTGATCGGCATCACACCATGCATCACATGGGTTTGGATGCATTTCTACTAATAAACCATCTGCCCCTGCAGCTATTCCAGCTCTAGATAATGCTGCCACCATCCAAGCTTTTCCGCCAGCATGAGATGGGTCAATAATTACAGGTAAATGAGTTTCTTTCTTTAAAACTGGAATTGCAGTGACGTCAAGAACATTACGATAATAAGTCTCAAAGGTTCTAATACCTCTCTCACAAAAAATAATATTATGGTTGCCCCCTGAAGCAATATATTCTGCAGCCATTAGCCATTCTGAAATTGTTGCAGACATACCTCTCTTTAAAATAATAGGAACATTTATTTTGCCAACCTCTTTGAGTAACTCAAAATTTTGCATGCTACGAGTACCGATCTGAATTACATCTACTTTCTGCTCTAAAAACTTATCCAAGTGTCGTACATCCAAAAGTTCTGTTACGATTGGAAGTCCAGCCTTATCAGCTGCCTTTCTGAACATATCAAGCCCATCAAAACCAGAACCCTGAAAGCTATAAGGGCTAGTTCTAGGCTTAAAAGCGCCCCCTCTCATTAATTTAACGCCAGCTGCTTTTACTGCATTCGCAGATTTTTCCATCTGATCTGGAGTCTCTACAGAACATGGCCCGGAAATAATCTGAATATGATCACCACCAATTAAATGCCCTTTTACGTCTACAACAGTATCTTTTGGGTGCCATTCGCGTGCAACAATCTTATACGGCTTAACTATACTAAGAGCTTGTTCAACTCCTGGTAAAGATTGTAGTAACTCAGGATCAAGAAGCCGTTCGTCACCTACCGCTCCAATTACTGTTTTTTCAGTTCCCTTCGAAACAGTTCCTTCAAGTCCTTTTTCCTTAATTTTATTAAGGACATTTTCTATATTCTCATCTGTTGCTAAATTGTTCATTACTATAATCATAAAAATCCTATATATTACAGTTACTTAAATACTTAATAAATGTCTTATTTTCATGTTCTAAGCCTATGCTGACCCGTAAAAATTCAGGCAAACCATAATTAGCTATGGGTCTAACAATCACACCATTATTCAATAAATGGTGATAATACATCATTGCGGTCTTCTCGTCTTCTAATTTAAAGCTAACAAAATTACCATAAGAGGGAATAAATTCTAAATTTAATACCCTAAAAGCATCTGTTAATTGCTTCATGCCAGCATTATTAATATTTCGACTTTTCTCAATAAAACTTTTATCTTTAAGTGATGCTGTTGCCGCAATTTGCGCAAGATGGTTAACATTGAATGGTTGCCTTACTCTATTCATCAATTCAATTAATTCAGGTGAGCTTACACCATATCCAATTCTCAGGCCTGCCAAACCATATGCTTTTGAAAAGCTTCTTGAAATTATAAGATTTTTATAATCATTAAGCCATCCAAATGAATCTGATTTCAAACATTCGTCGAGATATTCATCATAGGCTTCATCTAAAACTACAACAATCCTTTCTGGGACATTTTCTAAAAAATCTTTTAAAATTTTCTTTTTGATTAAAGTGCCAGTTGGGTTATTAGGATTAGCAATAAAAATTAGTTTTGTTTTTTTAGAAATTAATGACAAAAAAGCATCTAGATTATGAGAGTAATTATTAGAAGGTGCTTCAATGCCTTCAGCTCCTACTGCCTGACTAACTATTTTATAAACTGCAAAAGCATGTTCAGAAAAAAGTATTTGATCGCCATTGGTTACGAAGGTTCTAGCAGCTAACTCTAAAATATCATTTGAACCATTACCAATTATAATTTGCTTTGGAGTAATCAAAAACTGATTTCTTAATGCTTCCTTTAAATAATAACCATTTCCATCAGGGTATCGTTCAATCTCAGATAAAGAATCATTTATTGATTTCATTGCCAAAGGGCTTATACCCATTGGATTCTCATTAGAAGCAAGTTTAATAATTTTTTCTTCTGGAATACCAATCTCTCGAGCAACCTCTTTAATTGGTTTCCCGCCCTGATAAGGATTTATTTCAGAAATATAATTTGGAACTACAATAGACATATTAAAAATTAATTTTTAGGGTACGAGCCCAGTATCTTCATGAAAGATGCTTTGGATTCAATTATATCCAAAGCGGCCTTAACTGACTTATGAGTTTGATGCCCTTCTATATCAATAAAGAAAACATACTCCCACATACCGATCTTAGCTGGTCTAGACTCAAGCTTCGTCATACTAACTTTATTTTTAGCAAAAGGTGCTACTAACTCAGCTATAGCTCCTGGCTTATTTTTTGTAGCTAAAACTATTGAAGTTTTATCGTTACTAGATGGCTTCACATCTTGCGATGATAAAACAAGAAACCGTGTAGAGTTGCTTTGCTCATCTTCAATATTTTCAAACAGTATATTTAAACCAAACAAATCAGCAGCCCTACTGCTTGCTATAGCTGCAGCATTATTTTCTTTAGATGCGAGTCTTGCTCCCTCAGCATTACTCATAACCGCTATTTTTTTTATGTCAGGTACATTATTTATTAGCCAATCATGACATTGGGCTAATGATTGTCCGTGCGCATAAATAGTCTTAATTTTTTTAAGATCACTTCTTTTTGAAAGAAAAAAATGATGGACAGGAAGGATTATCTCCCCACAAATTTTTAAGTCCTTAGTTAACAATAAATCCAGAGTTCTACCTATCGCTCCCTCAGTAGAATTTTCAACTGGAACTACTCCATAGTGAGCTATCCGAGATTGAACATGATTAAAAACCTCATCAATACTATCAGTTGGAATTGTTTGGATACTTTCACCAAATTGTTGTATTGTTGCTTCCTCGCTAAATGTGCCCAAAGGCCCTAGGAAGGAAACACTTAACTTCTTCTCTAATGCGCGACAATTAGAAATAATCGCTTTAAATATATTAGTAATGCTTTCATTTGAGAGTGGCCCTTTATTATCTTTTAGCAACCTCAAAAGAACCTGCGCCTCTCTTTCAGGTTTGTATATAACACCATCACTCTTTAACTTGCCAACCTTTTGAGCAACAGAAGATCTCTTTGATATTAAATCTAGCAATTTACTATCAATTTTATCAATATCATTTCTTAGCTTATTAAGGTCTTTTTTCATTTAATATTTTTTTTCAAACTCCTTCATATATTCTACTAATGCAAGAATTCCTTCATATGGCATTGCGTTATAAATTGAAGCTCTCAGTCCACCAACCATTCGATGACCTTTTAGCCCAAATAAACCAGCTTTTTCTGCCTCAATCACAAAGTTGCTATTCAATTCATCATTCTGAATATCAAAAGTAACATTCATCCTAGATCTATTTTGCTTATCTATATTATTAATGTAAAAATCACTTGAATCAATAAAATTATAGAGATAATTTGATTTTTTAATATTGATATCTTCCAGAACCTTTATACCACCTTGCCTTAACAACCAATCGAATACCAATCCTGCTATATAAATTCCATAAGATGATGGTGTATTTATCATTGAATTATTTTCTGACTGTGTTTTCCAATTAAATGTTGAGGGAGTTTTTTTGTCAGAAAAATCTAGTAAGTCGTCCCTTACAATTAAAATAGTTAAGCCTGCAGGCCCAATATTTTTTTGAGCACCGGCATAAATTACTCCGTACCTTGAAATGTCAATTGGTCTAGATAAAATTGTTGATGACATATCACAAACTACAGGAACATTATTAACTTTTGGGTCTTCGAAATACTCCACTCCATTAACAGTTTCATTTAAACAAAAGTGAACGTATGCGTCGCTAGCTTTGATGTCCCAAGAATTAAAGTCAGGGGCCTTCGTATAATTTATATCTTCTGAAGAGGCTGCAATATTTATTCCTGAAAAGGGTTGTGCGTCATTAAATGTTCTTTTTGACCAATAACCTGATATTACATAGCTTGCAGTTTGATTATTCAGCAGGTTCATTGGGACCATAAAGTTTTGGGTCACAGCTCCACCTTGAAGAAACAGGGCTTTATAATTGTTGGGTATATTTAATAATTTTCTTAAATTTACTTTAGCATTTTCTAAAATTGGAGCATATTCCTTACCCCTATGAGACATTTCCATAACAGACATACCTGTTCCATTCCAATCCAAAAACTCAGACTGAGCTTTCACCATCACCTCTTTCGGTAAATTGGCTGGTCCAGCAGAAAAATTAAATTTGCAACTCATCTTGTCCATCATCACCTATATCATCTGTTTCAACTATTTTTTCTAAACCAGATAACTTTTCATCATCTCCAAGATTTATTAAGGTCACTCCTTGTGTTGCCCTTCCCAGCTCACGGATTTCACTTACTCGTGTTCGTATTAGAACTCCACCAGTTGTAATAAGCATAATTTCATCTTGATCCCCCACTAATCTTGCGGCTACCACAATTCCATTTCTATCACTGACTTGAATTGCTTTGACCCCTTGAGTCCCTCTTCCAGAACGTCTAAATTCAGATAATTGAGTTCTTTTGCCATAACCATTTTCCGTTGCGACTAAAACGGATTCTGATTCTGATACAGCAACTAGAAGAGATAAAACTTGTTGTTTTTCTGGTAACTTCATACCTCTAACTCCTCGAGCATTTCTACCCATACTTCTAACGGCTGACTCATCAAACCAAACTGCTTTTCCACCATTGGAAACTAAAACAATGTCATTACCGCCATTAGTAACCGAAGCTCCGATTAAAAAATCACCATTATCTAGTTTAATTGCAATAATTCCTGATTTTCTGGGATTAGAGAAATCTGAAAGAGGCGTTTTCTTAACTGTGCCTTTTGAAGTAGCCATAAAGATATATTGGTCTTCAACAAAATCCTTAACAGCTAAAATAGCATTTATTTTTTCCCCGGGCATAATTGGAAATAAATTAACTATAGGCTTACCCTTACTTATTCTACTTCCTTGAGGGACTTCATATACTTTTAACCAATAAACTTGTCCTCGACTAGAAAAACAAAGGATATTGTCATGAGAGTTTGCAACAAACATTTGCTCGATGAAGTCATCATCTTTTGTTGTCATTGCTTGCTTGCCTCGACCTCCTCTTTTTTGAGCCCTATAATCATCGAGAACCTGAGCCTTAATGTATCCAGAGTTAGATAAAGTCACAACCATTTCTTGAGGTGTTATAAGGTCTTCAATAGATAAATCCTCAGCATTTTCAACAATTTCACTTCTTCTTTTATCTGCATACTCAGATTTCATTTCTTCAAGGTCATCACTAATCATCTTTGTAACACGTTCAGAATTAGACAGGATATCTAGCAAATTAATTATGGTATCCATAACCTCTTGATATTCAATTACAATTTTTTCTTGCTCTAATCCTGTTAGTCTCTGGAGCCTTAGTTGAAGTATTTCCTGAGCCTGAAAATCAGATAATCTATATCCCGAATCTTTTAAACCAAATTCTTTTGCAAGGCCATCTGGTTTTGATAAATTTTCAGATGATTTTTTTAACATAGCTTCAACAACAGGTGACTTCCATGACTTATTCATTAACTCTATTTTAGCTTCAGGGGGTGTTGGGGCAGCTTTAATAATTTTTATTATTTCATCAACATTTGCTAATGCAACAGCCAAACCCTCTAGAACATGTCCTCGACCTCTTGCTTTTTTAAGTTCAAAAGTTGTTCTCCGAGTAACAACTTCTCTGCGATGTTTTAAGAAAGCATTTAAAATCTCTTTCAGGTTAAGTAATCTTGGCTGCCCTCCTATTAAAGCAACCATATTCATTCCAAAGCTATCTTGAAGTTGGGTTTGTTTGTATAAGTTGTTCAATACAACGTCTGGAATTTCTCCTCTTTTTAATTCAATTGCTACTCGCATACCTGATTTATCTGACTCATCTCTTAAATCAGAGATACCTTCAATTTTCTTATCTGTAACTAATTCTGCGATTTTTTGGATAAAGTTTTTTTTGTTGACCTGATATGGTAGTTCGTCAACTATTATGGCTTCGCGATTACCTTTTTCAAGTGGCTCGATATGCACCCTGCCCCTCATAACTACTCGACCCCTTCCTGTCCGATAACCTTCCTTCACACCAATTGTTCCATGAATGATACCTGCTGTTGGGAAATCTGGTGCAGGTATAAATTTTATTAATTCATCTATAGTTGTTTCCGGGTTTGATAATAAAGCTAAGGATGCATCTATTGTTTCAGCTAAATTATGAGGAGGAATGTTTGTAGCCATACCAACGGCAATACCGGAGCTACCATTAATTAATAAATTTGGAATTCGGGCAGGCATTATTAAAGGTTCGAATTCTGATCCATCATAATTAGGTCCAAAATCAACTGTTTCTTTATCTATATCTGCTAATAATTCATGTGATATTTTTGACATTCTTATTTCGGTATACCTCATTGCTGCTGCATTATCGCCATCAACGGAACCAAAGTTTCCTTGCCCATCAACTAACATATACCTCAAACTAAAATCTTGTGCCATTCGAACAATTGTGTCGTAAGCTGCAGTATCTCCATGTGGGTGATACTTACCAATAACATCGCCAACAATACGCGCAGATTTCTTATAAGGTCTATTAAAACCATTACTTAACTCATGCATTGCAAACAAAACTCTTCGATGAACTGGCTTTAAACCATCCCTAACATCAGGCAACGCTCTCCCGACGATTACACTCATTGCATAATCTAGGTAGGAGGTTTTCATTTCGTCTTCTATATTTACGGGGAGTGTTTCTTTTGCGAATTCGTCCATATTTTTTAACTTTTAATTTTTAATTTGAAGGAGGTAACATTGTTGATTTTAGCATGTATATTGATGAAAATATTGTCCAGAATTGCTTAATTTATACTATGGATATGTCTGATTTTAAGTCATCGATATCTTCTAACCCAACAGCAATTCTTATCAAATTATCAGTTATACCGGAACTATCTCTTTCTTGTTGTGAAAGTCTTGAGTGGGTTGTTGTTGCTGGGTGGGTAATAGTGGATCTTGTATCTCCTAAGTTGGCAGTAATAGATATTAATTTAGTTGAGTCAATTAATTTCCATGCGCTATCTTTACTGCCATCAACTTCAAAAGAAACGATACCCCCACCCGAAGATTGTTGGCTCATAGCTAATTCATACTGTGGATGCGAAGGAAGCCCAGGGTAAAAAACCTTCTTTACACTTTTTTTCTGTTCCAACCACCTTGCCAACTCGAGTGCCTTAGAAGAATGTGCATCCATTCTTATTTTTAATGTCTCTAATCCTTTAAAAAATACCCAAGCATTGAATGGGCTCATGGACGTTCCAGCTGACCGCAAAAAATTAGCAACATGTTGCATTTGATTTTTTTTACCTAAAACCGCTCCGCCTAAACATCTGCCCTGACCGTCAAGATATTTAGTGGCAGAATGAATAATTACATCAGCACCAAACTCAATTGGTAGTTGATGAGCTGGCGTAGAAAAACAATTATCGACAATAAGTAGGCTTTTTGATGTGTGAGCTAAATCTGCTAAAGCTGCAATATCACATATTTCCGTTAGTGGGTTTGAAGGAGTCTCAACAAAAAATAGCTTTGTATTATTTTTAACAGATTTTTTCCAGTCATTTAAATCAGTTAATGATACATATGTTACCTGTAACCCCCATTTTGTTAAAATATTATCAAATAATTTTATCGTTGTCCCAAAGACGCTTTTAGAAGCAATAATATGATCACCCGTTTCACAGAGGCTCATAATACAAGCTAGTATTGCCGACATTCCCGTAGAAGTTGCTACACATTGTTCAGCGCCCTCTAGAATTGATAAACGATCTTCAAACATTTTTACAGAAGGATTTGTGAAGCGAGAATAAATATTACCTTCATCTTTATTCTCGAATCTGGCAGCAGCTTCCTTAGCATCTTTAAATACATAACTCGAGGTTAAATATAGAGCTTCGGAATGTTCCCCTTGGTCAGATCTTATTGATCCAGCCCTAACTGAATTTGTTTCAAATTTTTTTTTATTTTTCATTTAAATTTTAATTTCTATTTGGCTACTTTGACAAGTGTCTAGGTGTAGCAATTTGGTAAAATTAACCTCCTTATAAGATAAAAAAAAGTAAGAACCAAGCTAAACGAGCTCCCCTGTATCACTTTCCGGAAGGGTAAAACTAAAATCCAATTGAGATGCTGATGATATTAGGTCTTTATTCATAATATTGTCCGACCTTTGTGATTCAATCTTATTCAAATAATTTTCATCAATTCCACCTGTTACATAAATACCGTCAAAGCATGAACAGTCAAAAGCTTTTAAAGAGGTGTTTTCTTGGGTAATATTTTCTTTCAACTCTTCTAAATCTTGATAAATAAGTGCATCTGCACCAATTTCTTTACATATATCTTCGTCAGCTTTGTTGAATGCTATTAACTCATGCTTTGAAGGCATATCAATACCATAAACATTTGGGTGCCTCACTGGTGGTGCTGCTGAGGCTAAATATACATTTCTTGCTCCAGCATCTCTTGCCATCTGAACAATCTCTCTTGCTGTAGTTCCTCTTACAATAGAGTCATCAATCAATAATACATTTTTTCCTTCAAATTCTACTTTAATTGGATTTAATTTTTGTCGAACAGATTTTTTTCTTAACGCTTGACCCGGCATAATAAATGTTCTTCCAATATACCTATTCTTAATAAAGCCTTCACGAAAATCTGCATTCAGCTTAAGCGATACCTCAAGAGCACTTGGTCGACTTGTGTCTGGAATTGGTATAACTACATCAATTTTTAAATCTGACCATTCCTTTTTTATTTTTTTAGCGAGGGATTTTCCCATATTAAGCCTGGTCTGATAAACAGAAACACCGTCAATCATTGAGTCTGGCCTGGCTAGATATACATACTCAAATATACAAGGTGATTGCTGGGTTTTTGGTGTGCATTGTTTTGAGTAAAAATTACCATCCATATCAATAAATATAGCCTCTCCTGGCTCAACGTCCCTCAAAAGTTTAAAGCCTAGAACATCAAGAGCCACACTTTCAGAGGCAACAATATATTCAGGGCCGTCTGTTGTTTCATTGACACCAATAACTAAAGGTCTAATTCCATTAGAATCTCTAAAAGCTAACAATCCAAAATTATTAACCATAGAAACAACAGCAAATGCCCCCTCACATCTCTCGTAAACAGAAGCAACTGCTTCGAAAACTATGTCAGCTGTTAGAATATTTTCTTGGTTTGCTTTTCCAATTGAATCTGCTAAAACATTCAACAAAACTTCTGAATCTGAATTAGTGTTTATATGCCTAAGATCGCCTTTAAACATGTCGTCTTTTAGTCGATCAGAATTGGTAAGATTTCCGTTATGCGCTAAAACAATACCATAGGGAGAATTCACATAAAATGGTTGGGCCTCCGCTGCTGAAGAGGATCCAGCTGTTGGATATCGAACATGCCCGATACCAATATTGCCGGTTAAATTACGCATATGTCTTGTGTGAAATACATCTTTTACAAGGCCATTATTTTTATGCATTTTAATATGGCCTTCATTACATGTGGCTATACCTGCTGCATCCTGACCTCGGTGCTGTAAAACTAATAACCCATCGTAGAGCATTTGATTTACAGGTTTATTAGCAACGATACCAATTATTCCACACATAACTGCTCTCTTATAAATCAGATCAACATAGGGTCGTATTTTACCTTGTTAACCCATTCGTAGGGTAAATAAGATAAGGTTTTTTTAATTAATAACTTTACAATAGGAACTGTTTTTGAATCAGCTATACTTGCTTCATTAATAAGTGATGTTTTTTCAACAAGAAATATTATGATAAAAGTTATCAAAACGCCTCTCATAAAACCAAAAATGCAGCCCATAACTATATTCAACGAACCTAGTCCGATTGTTTTGATAAATTTATTCATTAAAAAAGCTACGAATGAGGCCAATAATAAAATCGTAATAAAAATGAATGCATAAATAATTATAAAATTTATTTCTTCACTAAATTCAAATGGAATATATTTCAAAAAATCGCCAGTAAAATTATGGGCGAAATAAAATGCGAAGACCCAACCTATAAGGGAGAGTAGCTCGCGTGTAAAACCTCTGTAACACCCAACAAGCAAAGAGATAAAAATGATACAAATGATAAAATAATCATGATAGCTCATATATCTACTGTTGCTTTATTAGCCCAGGGAAATTTGCATTTTTTAACTTTTTTAGAGCACCTCGAGCCTCTCTTTCAGTATTAAAAAATTGAGTAGTAAGTTTTATTTTTTCTTGTCCAGATAGGTTTATTTTTTTTATTTGTGTTTTAAAGCCTATCTTTCTTATCTGATTACTCAGTTTTCTTGTCTTTTTTTCATCACTAAATACACCTATTTGCACAGTAAAAATTTTTGTATTATTTTGAACAGCTTTTTTAACTTCCATTGCTCTTCTATCTAATTTTTTAGGGTTTGTATTAAAAAATTCTTGTTCGCCTTCAATACTTTTAATATTAAAGCTTGCTGGACCCATTTCCAAAAAAGACACCTTAATCTCATTATTGGTATTTTTATACTTAGAATCTTTAACAAAAAATAAAGAAAGTGCAAATAAAATAATTAAAATAGCAATTGCTCCAATCAGTCTTCTTTTAGCTTTTTTAATTATTACACTTTCATGAAATGATTCTTTTAAATCAACCATTATTGTTTTAACTCCATTGTAGTTTCAGTAACTGTGTGAAATGAACCATAAATTATAATATTATCATTAAGACCGCATTTCTCGAATGCATCATTGTAAGCATGCCTTAAGTTGTCAAACTTCCGTATAGCTACTTGTTTTTTATGTTTCTCAAGAGATGATGCAATAACCTCTATTTTTTGAGTTCTTGGGTCATTTATTTCGCTAATAAACCATTCATCAACTATTCCAATAAAAGGCAGCAATACTTGCATAATATCTTTATTCGCAAGTATTGAAAAAATAGCGTAAAGCTTCCCTCCACGTTTCGACTTGCTAATAAAATTATATAAATTAATTGCAGCATCAGCATTGTGGGCAACATCAGCAACTATAAATGGTTGCTTGGATAAAATTTCAATTCTTCCTTTTATTCTCGTACCCCTAATCCCTTTTTTTAACGCGCTTAAACTAACTGGCAATTTTTTATCAAGCAGGCTTACTGCTCTTAGAGCGCCTGCCAGATTATTTAGTTGATTATCGCCTTTTAAAAAAGGTTGAGGAAGCCCATCTATTACTTTATCACGGCTTCTATAATTGTATCCCTTTGAATCAACACTAATGGAGTAATCATGATTTATAATTGATAATGATGCACCAAGATTATTTAAATTTTTAATCATAGATTTGGGTATATTCTCAAAATTTAAAATTGCATGTTTATTTGGTCTACATATTCCAGATTTTTCATACGCAATTTCTTCAATACTATCACCTAAAAAATCTTGATGATCCATACCTACAGAGGTAATAATTGATATTTCTGGTTCAAAAATATTTACTGCATCAAGCCTACCCCCTAAACCTACCTCTAATATAGCTATATCAATATTTTTTTTAATAAAAATATTGATT
>Ga0114997_10003830_pt1 | contig 11754 bp, 9 predicted proteins | sample ArcticOcean_MG_C_2_FD_87045 | JGI IMG/M metagenome (GOLD analysis project Ga0114997, IMG submission 87045) | Marine microbial communities from western Arctic Ocean - ArcticOcean_MG_CB4_136 | ecosystem: Environmental > Aquatic > Marine > Oceanic | place: Arctic Ocean: Canada Basin | collected... | reverse complement strand
ACGATTCGTGGGTGTTTGATCCGACGAAAGAAGGCGTCTTTAACGGGGGGAGCGAAAGCGAAAAGGAGGAGGAGGAGGAAGCCGTAGCGGAAGAGTCGTCGTCGTCGTCGTCGTCTTTCTCGAAGTCGAAGAAGAAACCAACGTGCGTGTGCCATTTCATCGGCGGTGCGTTCGTCGGCGCGTCTCCTCAGCTCACGTATCGCGTTTTTCTGGAAAAGCTCGCCGCGCGATCCTCGTGCGTCGTCGTCGCGACGCCGTACGAGCTGAGTTTCGACCACTTGCGAGTGGTGGACGATTGCCAGTTTAAGTTCGATCGCGCGTTTGCAAAGTTGGACGCGGATTTACAGATGTTACCGGTAGTTTCGATCGGGCACTCGATGGGCGCGCACGTTCACGCGTTGATTAATTCTCGGTACGAGTTGAATCGAGAGGCGTTGGTGTTGATTTCGTACAACAACAAACCGGCGACGGACGCGGTGCCGTTGTTTGCGGAGGTTTTTGTGCCTGGTTTATCCGCGATATCGCCGGTGTTGCAGCCGTTAGCGGCATCGCCGTTGAGAGAAAGTTTGAGGGACGTCGATAGGAACGTGAGAAGTTTCGCGCCGGAAGCGGTGAAGGAGTTGTTGACCGTGGTGGATCAGTTGGAGCCGTTGTTGTTGGATGTGAGCAACGGAAGGAAGGAGTTCCAGCCGACGCCGGAGGAGGCGAAGGAGTTGATTAAAAAATATTATTCCGGGCCGAACACGTTGTTGATTAAGTTTCGGGACGATACGATCGACGAGACAGCGGTTTTAGCCGCGGTCTTGACGGAAGTGAATAGCGGCGGTAGAAGTAGTAGCGGAAGTAGTAGCGGCAGCAACGAAAGTAGTAGCGAAACCGGCGGCGCAAACGGAGTGGCTGATTTCAGCGTCAAAACGCAACCCGGCGATCACATCTGCCCGCTCTGGCAGCCGTTACCGACTGAAATTCTCCCCGAGTCTATCGTCGATTCCGCCAACATCGCCTTCGACGCGTCGACGACCCTTTTCGATTCGTTCGGCATTCGCAAAGACGATCCGAGTCCTCTCGGCGCTTTGAGAGGTTTGTTCGACGACGTCAGGGAGACCGTCTTACCCGGCAGCGGCGCCGCCACCGCCGCCGACGGGAGCCAGAGGAAAGTGCAAGAGTTGGAGAATCTGGACGGGTTAGTCCGCGAAATCGATGGGTTTTTGAGACGGTCGAGGACTTAGAGAGAGAGAGAACTGGTGTCTCGTAAAACGCAACAACAACTAAAGTAGATATCAAATGCAAACCTCTTGTATCCTCCTCACTTCTTTTTGGCGGAGCGTTCGTTTTGTGACAGAAATCAAACGCCCTCCTCCTCCTTTTCCTCCTCCTCTTCTTCATCCTCCTCTGTGGCGAGATGATGATGCGCGTTCGTCTCGGCGCGATGCTCCGTCCTTCATCATCTTCTTCTTCTTCCCCAAAAGGGCAACACCTTTCGCCGCTTCCCCAAAAGGGAAAGAAGAAGAAGAAGAAAAGGAACTTTACCAAGACGAGGACGACGAGGGCGTCTCTCCAGGAGCTTCAGCAGGGCGAAGAAAAAATCGTCGTCGCGGTTTTGAAATACTTTTCCGCCGGCGGCATCGGATGTTTTGCGAGCCATTGCTTATCGGTGCCTTTGGACGTCATCAAAACGAAAGTACAGCTGAACCCGGAGTTGAATTCGAATATGAGCGCGGCGGAACTGGCGCGAAAAATCGTCAAAGACGAAGGCGCGATGACGTTAACTCGAGGATTGGGGGCCACGTTTTTTGGATATTTGATACAAGGTGGGTGTAAATATGGCGGCTTTGAAACGTTGAAACGATATTATTTTCACGGCGGAGGGAATATCGCGCAATTGGTGTTGGCGGCGATGGTAGCGGAGTCGGTCGGTAGCTTCGCGTTGGTACCGTTTGAAAGAGCGAGAGTGAAGATTGTGGAGAGTGAGACGTACGCGCGGGAGAAGAGTTTGTCCACAGCGGTTGGCGAAGAATTTGACGCGTTTCTAGAGGACATAGCGGAGAGTTTGTTGCCAGTGTATTTGAAAATGATCCCGTACACTGCCGTGCAATTGGTGTCGTACGACGTCCTCGTGAATGGGTTCGTAAAGGGGACGCTGGGAGTATACGGAGGAGAAGAAGGGGACGGAGAGTTGTTTTTTGCGTTGAGATTGATGTCAGCGATTGCAGCGGGGGTACTCGCAACGGTAGCATCTCAGCCCGGGGATACGATTATGACGCGACGATATTGTAAAGAAGACGAGGAAGAAAAAGAGTGCGAAGCGTTCGTTGACGACGACAACCCGGTTTCTGGTTTGTTCGTAGGCTTGAGACAAAGAATACCAATGACTGTTCTCATCGTCGTCACTCAACTCATCACGGTAGACTATGTCAAAGAATCTTTGGGAGTTTAAAGAAAAAGCTCGCTCGGCGCGGGGAGAAGGCATAAAGAATCCAAAGATGTTGTAGATGTGTATGTGACAATAGACTTAGATAGCATTAAAAACTAATCGATGTGTTCTAGTATAATAACAATAGTAGTAGTAGTAGTAGTAGTAGTAGTAGTAGTAGTAGCGTGTAGTATGTACAGCAAAGGTGGCCTAAACCACCACGTCCAACCCGCTTAAATCGTCGTGTTGCAGCTCCAATTCTTTCTGACTCATCTGACTCCCGTGTTCCCATTCCTCCTCTTGAATCGCGTCGAAATATTCCAACCATTCCTTCCCAGTTAACACCTCGGTCGGGTGCTCCTCGGTTCTCCCCAAAAGCGCCTGCGCCGCGGCCACCGCCTCTTTATCTCTTCTCAACGGCACCTTGTTCGTAATTTTCGCTCCTCCCGTCGTCGTCGTCGCCGTCGCGACTTCGCTCCCGATACCGCTATTATTCCTCAACAAATCATTCACCAACCCTAACTGAATCATCGCGCTGATACTATCCGTGTTAATCCACGTCTTGACAATCAAATCGTCCTCGAATTCCATCACCGCCGTCCCGGTCCACTTCGCTTTCCTCTCCCCTAAACTCGCCACGAAGCTCAACTGCACGGCCACTTTACACCCTTGCTCGATCATATCGTCGATGTACATCTTAATCGTCGGTAACGCTTGCCGCAACGCGTTCACCCCGTTGCAGTACGATTCCACTCCTGGTTTTGGATTCGGATTCGATGGATCGATCAGTATGTGCTCCGGGTGGATGTACTCCGAGCACGCGTGATCGCGGGAAATCTGCTCCGGTTGGTTCCACACTCTGCGGTAAAGTTTCCGAATGTGCGTCTTGCGCAAAGTGATGTTCTTCCCAGATGTTTTCTTCTTATTATTCCCAAAGAAGACGTTCGCGGACGCCAAGGTGGCGAATACCGTGGCCAACGCGGTGGTCTTGAAAAGACCACTCATTCCGCTCTTCTTCTCGTCTTTCACGGGCGGCATCTCTCTCTTCGCTGAAATTTAATAAGGGGGTGTGTGTTTTTTTGTGCGTCTCGGAAGTGCGGATTTTCGTACGCGCGAGAGAAGAAAAATCGAAGAGAACCTCGATGGACGAATTGAAAAAAGACGATGAGCGCGCTGCGATGAGCGCATTCTTATTAAGACGCGCGCGATGAGTGTGAGCGTATGTATTCGTTTTGTGTTATCATTAGTATTATTAACCTACGGTGTGCAAACTCGGCACTTTGAAGGCTCCGGCGCCGACGTTTTTTAAGTGGCGAAAGTGCGCTCGCAAAGCGGCCCAAAACGTCGGGTAGACGACGTATTCCAATCCTCGTTTTTTGCACACGTCCATGACGAGCGGCGCTAATTGCGGGTAGTGGACGTGGCAAACGCCAGGGAAGAGGTGGTGGATGACTTGGTAGTTTAATCCGCCGGAGAAGTGGGTCCAGAATTTGCTCCCGTGCGCGAAATCCGCCGAGGAGGCGAGTTGCGCTTCCGCCCAAGATTTGTTCGAGCTAATGACGCCAGTTTTTTCGTCCACTTTGAAAAATTCCACGTCTGGAGTGACGTGAGCGACTTGGAACATGAACGCGAGGAGCCAACCGGTGGTGAATTCAGTCAGCGTCCACAACGCGAAGAGCTTCGCGTACGAGTCGTTGTGCGGGGAGTACTTGAAGGGCAAGTAGAGGTAGTAAAACGCCCAGACGGCTTTGGATCCCCAAAACTCGACGGCTTCTCGTCGTTCGAATTTCGGGACCGTGACCCATCCGATTTTGTTGTTCTTTCTCGCGGAGAAGTCGTCGAAAAAGCACGATTTAAACGACAACAAACCGTACATGAGCGCTAAATACACGTGTTGCGCCTTGTGGAAAAACGCGTGCGGTTGCATGTAATTCACTCGTCTCACGTCGTTCTTCTCGTCGCATCGAATGTCTGGATCGATATCTTCTACGTTCGTAAACGCGTGATGTCCAACCACGTGTTGCTGTTTCCACATGAACGAACTCGCGCCGACGATGTCCAACGTCAACTGCATCGCGTGCAGAACTTTCTTATTCTTCGAATACGCCCCGTGATTGGCGTCGTGCTGAATAGACACCCCAACTTCTGCTTTACACATCCCGTGCAACACGGCAAACACGCACGCCAACGGGAAAAACGCCACGTTTGCGCTAAAAAACGATAAGTAATGAAACAAAACGACTCCGGATAAAATCGCGACCGACTTTGCCCACATTTCCGGATGTTCTCTCGGGTCTAACTCGTTCTCTTTAAAATATTTCTCCGCGGCTTGTTTGCACTCGTAATGAAACTCGTCCTCTTCGCCGTTCGATCTGTACTTTGGTGCTTTCATTTCAGATTTTGACTTCTTTTTTTCCTTCGTCGTCGTCGTCGAAACCATCGTCGTCGTTCTTCTCCTCGCGCCGCGTTCGTCTTCCTCTTCCTCCTTTTCCCCATCCTCATCACACACCACGTCTCCGACATAAAATTTCTCCAGCACCTTTCTCGCTTTCAGCGGATGGTAGGACTCGAAGAGTGCCGTGCACTCCCCGCCGGCGTTGACGTGAATCATGTTTCCTCCGGGATGTTTCGGGACGAATGTCGTCACGTCGTACGCGCGATCGTGGACGATGACCCAACAATCGTTCGAGCGATTGTGTTTCGCGACGTCACCGGGGGTGTGGTACAAGATTTTGTTCGAATCGTCGTTTTTGTTGTTGTTGTTTGACTTCTTTTTCGCAAAGGAAGGGAACGATCTAAAGTTTTGTTTTCTCTCGTTCTCGGTGGTCGTGGTCGTGGTCGTCGTCATCGTCTCTCTCTCGTCTCGTCTCGTCGGTTCTTTCGTCGTTCGCGGTCGGTCGTCGTCTGATGAAGATGATGCGTTGAAAATATACCTTTACAGAGGGAGAGCGTGAATTTTGTGCGGTAGAAAAAGGAGACAAAAAAGAAAGAGATCTCTCTTCTGTATGAGTAGACACTTCGTACTAAGAGTAACCTCAAGAGTAACCTCCTCTCAGTGCTTTATTTAGGAGGCCGTGGTTAAATTTTTGTACGCTTGGAAACACACACACGCTGGCTTTTGTCGCACTTTGAGATCCAGAGAGCGATACGGTGAATCCGCACCGAAGAAGAGACGAGTGGTTAAAAGTGCCCACTCTCTGTAGGTCGTCGGACGCGAGTTGCTCGACAGTTTACGCGCACACAAACGCGCGCGAAAGAAGAAGAATTACTATGGGGGCCCCGTTGCAAAAACCATCATCGCTCGAACGAGTCTCGCATCGCTTCCTCCTCCTCCTCTCAAAGACGAGAGGGAAAACTTCGAACGCGAGCAGCAATACCACCACCTTCAGAGCGTTTAAAACGTCGTCTCTGTTTTCGTCGTCGTCCAGTTCAACAGCGGCAGCAGAAAAAGCGCGAGAAGAAGGCGGTGGTGGTGAAAAGGAGGATGTGTTTCATCTCCTCGCGAAACTGCCGCAGCCGATGCACCGAGCGAGAGGGGGTGGAGTGGTACTAAACGACGACGGAACGACGACGCCGATCTCGGACGTGCGCTCTGCCGTTCGGTGGGCGAAAGAAGCGCAGGGGGGAAAGAAGTTCGACCAGACGGTGGAGATGTCCATTCGGTTAGGGGTGAATCCGAAACGGTCGGACATGATTGTTCGAGGGACGTGCAACTTACCGAACGGGACGGGGAAAAAATTTTACGTGTTGGCGTTCGCGGAGAACGAGGAGGATCGGGAGATGGCGAGACAGGCCGGGGCAGACGCGGTTGGGGGTGAAGAGTTGATTGAACAAATCAAGAGCGGAAAGTTTGAGGATTTGAATAAAGTGAACGTGTGCGTGGCGACGCCGGGGATCGTGCCGAAACTGAAAAGCTCCGGGTTGGCGAGGACGCTCGGGCCGAAAGGGTTGATGCCGAATCCGAAAGTTGGAACGTTAACCGCGGAGGTTGGGAAGGCGGTGAGAGATGCGAAGAGTGGAGGGAGAGTGGAGTACAGAGCGGAGAAGAATTCGATCGTGCACGCTGGGATTGGGAAGACGAGTTTTGAGGAGGACGCCATCGTAGAAAACGCGTCGTGTTTGATGGCGAGCGTTTTGCAAAACAGACCGAAAGGGAAAGGCGCGCCAGCGATGTCGAATTATATTACGAGGGTATATTTGAGCACGACAATGAGTGAAGGGAGTCGAAGAATAGACCCGAAAGAGTTGATGAAATTAGCGGAGGAGTATAATCAGAGGAATAAATCGATGTCGTCGTCGCCGGGGGCGTAACTTGTTGAACGCGGACGACGTCGAGTAAAGTTAGAAGAGAATAGCGAAAATTAGAGGTGACGATTCTGTGTAACGTGTATGTGTATGTATGTGCGCGTATGCTCTTATCTTATTATATACGCCTTTATTACTAAAACATCCGGCTAATTTTTATATATGTGCGAAAAAGAACGGTGGGCGCGAACGACTTTGTTGTGACTCGCCGCACGTCGCGGCTTTATCGTCGTCCTCGTCGTGTACTCTCTTCTCGAGTGCTTCGCGCTCTGATTCAATATATTCCTCTCCTCCTCATTTCTTACTCTACATTCTCTCTTTCTCTCTTTCTCTCTTTCTCTCTCTAAACAAACAATCAATATTTTATTATTACTAAATACAGCTTTCTTTCTCTTCAAATTCTGATAAGACGGTTTCCTTTCTCTCTCGATCTCTCCAACTCTCTTCCTCTCGTTCTCCACCCCCCACTTTCTCTCTCTCTCTCTCTCTTTCCCACTCTCTCTCTTTCCCACTCTCTCCGTTTTTCTATTAGTTGTTTGCAATGTTCGTCGAAAGCCAGTCCAAACCTTCGTACAAGCCTTCGCCCGAAGTCGCGCACGTAGATTGAATGAACCAGTGTCTTTGTCTCAACGAGTGTAATCCGAGTTTGTCCGTAATTTCAGCCGCAGTCATCGCGTTCGGCAAATCTTGCTTGTTCGCAAAGACCAACAACACCGCGTCGCGGAGTTCGTCTTCGTTGAGCATGCGGTGAAGTTCATCTCTCGCCTCGGAAATACGGTCGCGATCGTTACTATCCACGACGAAGATCAAGCCTTGCGTGTTTTGGAAGTAGTGTCTCCACAACGGACGAATTTTGTCTTGTCCTCCGACATCCCACACCGTGAACGAAATGTTCTTGTATTCGACCGTTTCGACGTTGAAACCTGTATCGTTTGTTGGAGCGTTTCGGTAAGAAGAACGCGCGATGGTGAGTTGTTATATTGAACGCAAAAAGATAGTAAAATAAAGTTGTTGTTTTTTTTGACTCGCACCCTCATCGTCTCCCTCCTCTCTGTTTTTGGTCGTTTTTGGTCGCTCAAAGTCGAAAGAGAGGCGAGAAAACGAGTGGACGAGAGCTTTTTGCGGTTTCTCGTTCGCACGGTCGATCCCGGTTACGCGGAAGTAGAAAAGACAAAAAAATGAGAGGAAAAGAACCCGTCGTAAAGACGCGAAGGAGGAAAATCGAAAACGTACCGATGGTCGGAATCGTCGTCACGATTTCTCCGAGCTTAAGTTTGTATAAGATGGTGGTTTTACCGGCGGCATCGAGACCAACCTGTGTGTGTGTTCCGCATTTCGTAAAAAAAGACGAGAGCGTTTGGTCAGTGCTGAAATCGACTCGAAAAACGTCTCTTCTTTCTCGTAAAAGTGAACCAAAATTTTTAGGCGAAAGAAATCTCTCCGTCCGCGCTTTGAAAACGAACCGACGAGATTCGCGCAAAGTCGTTTCCACGTCTTTCCCGCGAGAATCGATTCGATCGAACGATGCGTTCATACCGCGCGCATATAAACGCATCTCATTCTCCCACGCGCGCGCTTCGCATCCAAACGCGGCGAAGCAGAGGAGGAACAAAACGCGCGCGCAAAAACACACAAAAATCGCGATTCAAAAATCTCTCCTCTCTCCTCCGTCGCTGCGCTTTCTCGCCCACGACGAAAGAGCGAAATTCGCGCGGTGATGAAAAAATGAAAGAGAAAGAAACCGCAACAAAACCGACGAGGGAGAAAAACCAGAACGTCTTCCACACGCACCATCAAAATGCGCATTTCCTTCTTCGAAAAGAGGCGCTGGAACAATTTCGCGAACGTGATGCCCATGGTGTTTTAAATATATAATGTAAGAGCGTGTGTGTTTGTGATGATTGATGATGCGAAGAGGCGATCTCTTCTTCTCTCGTTGTTTTTTTGTCCTCTTTTGCTTCTTTTTGAGTAAAAATTTGGTCCACTTTTGGCCCCTTGGAGAATAAAATCTCGAAAGCTTTTAAGGCATTGGAGAATTCGCCATTAGAGTATTAATAACAGAGAGCGATCAATTCCAGCGCACGAGTAATTAAGCCGGTGTTGTTGTTGTTGTCCTGGAGTCCTCCTCTCGTTGTTATTAAATCTGAGACGCCTTTTTGCTCGATTCCGTCATCGTCAGAGTGCAAACGTAAATCTCGCACAAAAGGAGAAAATTCAGTGAAAAGCGAGACGAGCAGAGATGAGAGGAGGAAGAAGAAGCAGCAGATCGACGCGGAGGGAGCTTCTTTTTCTCCTTTTTCTGGCGTCTTTGTCTTCGTCTTTACTCGTCTCCGGTCGTCCGTATTCTTCTCGCGAGAAAGAAGACGTCGTTGACCTCTTTCCCGATTTTGAGAGGAATGAGAGAGATCTCATCTTCGCCGGTGGTGTCGGAGAATCAAAGAAAACAGATGATGATGGTGGTGTTATTTGGACGCAGAAAACGGCTCGGTTGCGAGAGAAATCGATGGCGTTTCCTCCCGAGAATATCATTTTCTCAGACGAGGAAAAGGAGACGGCGAGTAATACTAACGCTACGGCTTTGAAACGCGCGGCGGGGTATTTTAAGTTGAATCGAACGACGCACGACGCGCACATGTTTTACATGTTCTTTGAACACCGAGGAGGAGGAGCTAGTAAAGGAGGTAGAAAAGGAGGCGAAGAGAAAGTCCCGGTCGTGCTTTGGATGACGGGAGGCCCGGGTTGCTCCTCTGAGCTCGCCGCGTTCGCGGAAAATGGACCGTTCGAAGTGATTGAAAACAAAGACGAAAATTCGGAGGATAAATACGTTTTGAAAGAAACGAAATACGGATGGGATACGGTCGGTCATCTGCTCTACGTCGATCAGCCGGTAAACACTGGGTTTAGCTGGACGTCGGATAACACGGACGAGGCTCGCGATGAAGAGACGGTTTCCAACGATATCTTTGAGTTTCTTCAAGACTTTTTCCTCTCCAGGCCGGAATTGGCGGATAATCCGTTATTTATCACCGGCGAGAGTTACGCCGGACATTACGTTCCGGCGGTCGCTCACAGAGCTTTCGTCGCGTCGAAGAACGACGAAGGGAGCGTGAATTTGAATTTGAAAGGCTTCGCAATTGGAAACGGTTTAACCGATCCGGAAATTCAATACGCCGCGTACGCTAAGTATTCCGTTGGAGTTGGAATCGTGACAGCGTTACAAGGCGAGGATGTGAACGCGAAATATTTAGAGACGTGCGAGAAGAAAGCGAAAAAATGTAACAACGAGAACGGTAAGAGATACTCCAACGCGACGGTATCGAAAAAGTGCATCGAAGCCGTGGAGTACTGTCAGAACATTCCAAACGCGTTGCTGCAGATTGCGGCTGAGAACAAAGGCGGGAAGCCGATTAACGTGTACGACGTTCGAAAAGAATGCGTGGGCGATTTATGCTACGATTTCTCGCCAATCGGAAAATTTCTGAATCAAAAATCGACTCGAGAGGCGCTCGGCGTCGGCAATCGTAAATGGGAGACGTGCAATATGGAGGTTCACGAGAAGATGATGGGTGACTGGATGAGAGATTACGAACCGCTCATTCCGGAAATGTTGGAAAACGGCGTCCGAGGGATGATTTACGCCGGCGAAAGCGATTTTATTTGTAATTTCGCCGGCAATTTAGATTGGACGCGAAAAATGGAGTGGAGCGGCAGAGAAGAGTTTGCGAAGAAGTTTTCGTCGCCATTCGTTATCGACGAAGAAGAAGGATGGACGGGTGGAGAAGTCATACAAAACGACGACGGACGATTCTCGTTCGTGAAAGTGAGCCAGGCTGGGCACATGGTTCCTTTGGATCAACCAAGAGTAGCCCAGGAGATGCTCCGAAGATTTGTAAACGAGGAAAACATTGCAACCGGGGGAGAAGGAGGAGGAAAAGGCGAGGTTTGAGAGAGAGGAGGAAAAGCCCGAGACTTACTTCGATGGAATTTTTTTTGCTGTAATTTTACATAGATACACTCAATACACGATACAGAAAACGCGTCACGCCGCGCTACTACGAGTTGGACTTTTTCTCCGCCGCAGATTCCTCCATGATTTTCTGTAAATACTTCCCGTGCTCTTCGATGGCCGTTTGTAACTTTCGCTGTTTCAAGAGTTGTTCGTGCAGTTGTTTTTGCATCTCGATTTGTCTGAGCAGCGCGGCCGAGACGTCTTCGGGCAACTTCGCGCCGCCACCAACGCCGCCTAAAGCTGATTTCATCATCATCGGCGCCTTCAACGGCGACGAGATGTGAGGAAGAGCCGCCGTGAAGACGTCGTCGTCGTCTGTCTCGTTGTAATTCTTATTGTTGTCGTCTCCGGGAACGTCGTTGGTAAGGATCAACTTTTTATTCACAGCCGCGAGCTTTGCCAATTCCGCGGAGGTATTTACACCCTCGTCCGGGAATCGCAAACCTTTATCCCTCTTTCTCTTTGCCGAAACAGCCATTCGCGCGGCTTTGATGTGTCTGCGTTTCTCTTCCTCATCCAGTGGCGGTACTCCTAACATGATGGTACCGTCGCTATTATCTCCTCCTGGCGTACTGTTTCTATTGCCGGTGTTGTTCTCGGTACCTTCAGGACTACTACTAGTATTTTTATTCGCAGTGGCGTTTGGAGGCGAAGTAGTCGCCCCGGGTCGTTGATTGTTCATAATCGAGGCGACTTTCGCTATGACCTTCTCCTCGTTGGCGATTATCGGAGGCAGCCCGACAAACGTGGACGTCAAAAAACTCCTCTCCCCGATGCTCAACGCCTTTGATCGCGCGTTGGACGTCGCTTTGCTCATTTGCTGCTCTTGTAATCTGTACTTTTGCAAGTGTGATTTCACGTGCTGAATAGTCACCCCTTGCACTCGCATCAGCTCGACGACGCCTTTCGGCGTGGCGATATCCAAACCGCCGAGCGTTTTCACCGATCTCAAAAACCGCGCGTGAAGCTCCGGCGTCCACCGCAATCGACACCGATCTGAATCCGCGTTGTTGTTGTTGTTGTTGTT
>Ga0114997_10003827_pt1 | contig 11762 bp, 10 predicted proteins | sample ArcticOcean_MG_C_2_FD_87045 | JGI IMG/M metagenome (GOLD analysis project Ga0114997, IMG submission 87045) | Marine microbial communities from western Arctic Ocean - ArcticOcean_MG_CB4_136 | ecosystem: Environmental > Aquatic > Marine > Oceanic | place: Arctic Ocean: Canada Basin | collected... | reverse complement strand
TGTTCAAAAGCTAAAAACTTTAAAACACTAAGATTTACAGTAGGATGGAATCTTAAGCCTCCCTTATAGGGCCCTATCGCTGAGCTCATTTCAACCCTATAGCCTCTATTTACCTGTATCTGTTCATTGTCGTCTATCCAAGCGACCCTAAAAGAGATTACTCTTTCAGGCTCAACCATTCTTAATAGGATATTTTGCCCATAGTAAATGTCATTTTTAACTATATACGGAATTACTGTTTCAGCAACCTCTGTAACAGCTTGCATAAATTCAGGCTCATTTTGGTTTCGAGATTTAACTTGATTTAAAAAGTTGTCAAGCACTGTTTTCATAATTTTAAATAATTAAAGACATTATTTACATAAATTTAACTAAATAAATAATCAACTAGATCCTCAATTTTATTTAATTGTTTAATAACAATAGATTTAGGAGGCACAATTGTCTTTTTTGGGTTTGCAGATATAAGAATTTCAAAACCTAATTTTTCAGCTTCAATTATTCTCTGATCTAATTTTGGAATAGGCCTTAGCTCACCAGACAATCCTATTTCTGCAGCAAAACATATTTTTTTAGGAAGAGAAATATCATAGTGACTTGATAGAATTGCAGCAATTACCGCTAAGTCGATTGAAGGGTCTTCAATATTAAGACCGCCAGTTATATTTAAAAAGACGTCTTTTGAAGCTAATTTAAATCCTGCTCTTTTTTCTAAAACTGCAAGAATCATATTTAGTCGCTTAGAATTGAATCCAGTTGTACTTCTTTGAGGAGTTCCATAAACCGCTGAGCTAACAAGGGCTTGAACTTCAATCATCAAAGGCCTAACTCCTTCTAGCGAGGCTGCTATAGCATGACCACTTAGGGAAAGATTGATGTCTGAGATCAATAAATCACTTGGATTAGAAACGGGTTTTAACCCGCAATTTTTCATTTCATAAATGCCAATATCGTTAGTTGATCCAAACCTGTTTTTTTTAGCCCTAATAATTCTATAAATATGATTACTATCACCTTCAAATTGCAGAACAGTATCAACCATATGCTCTAAAACTTTTGGACCAGCTATTGCTCCATCTTTTGTAATGTGTCCAACTAAGACAACTGGTGTGTTTGTTTCTTTAGCAAAAGAAATCAATTCAGAAGCACACCCTCTTACCTGTGAAATACTTCCTGCATTATTTGGAATTATTTCAGAAGTTAAAGTTTGAATTGAATCAATTACAACTATTGAAGGATGTATTTTTAATATTTGTTTAAAAACTTTTTGTGTTTGAGTTTCGCTCAATACATAACAATTAGTATTTTCAATATTAATTCGATTAGCTCTTAACTTAATTTGCTTTTCACTCTCTTCACCTGTAACATATAGAACAACTCCTTTAAAGCTTAAAGATATTTGAAGTAATAAAGTTGATTTTCCAATCCCAGGTTCTCCTCCAAGTAAAGTTACCGAGCCAGGAATAAGACCCCCTCCAAGAACTCTGTCTAATTCAGAATCATTAGTTGATAACCTAAATTCTGGAGTTAGAGTGATGTTTTTAATGGCAATTGGCATATTAGATCTTGAGTCTCCAAGAGAATCCTTTGATTTCCAAATATTTACAGTACTTGGTTCAAGGATTTCTTCTAAAATAGTATTCCATTCTTTACATGAATTACACTGCCCTTGCCATTTAGAATGTTGATTTCCACAATTTTGACAAAAAAAGGATTTACTTATTTTAACCATCATAAATAAATTATTTTAAAGATTCTATTTTGGAAAGGATTAGCTCTTTAGTAATAAAATCAATTGGCTGATAATTATAAGCTTTTTCATAACTTTTTAATGCTTTTTTGTTTTCATCCATTAACTCATATCCAAATCCATTAAAATAATGGCCAATCATTTTTTCAGGATATTGTTTTAAACAAACTTCCGCTAATACAAATATTGTTTCAATATCATTTTTTCTTTTGGAAGCCTCGAAAATAGCAGCTATATCATTTAGTATATATTTTTTTTGGACTCCAAGTTGTTGAAAAATAATCCGGTACTTTTCGGTTAAATATTTATGCAATGAAGTATTACTCATCATTAACTTTTCTCTATATTCTTTAGGGCTAATGGGTTGATATACTTTGAAAATGCTCTCCAACGCTATTGGAATTGAATAAGTGGGGGATGAAAATTCATCAGGACTAGAAAAAGTATTTGAAATAAATTTTAAATTTTTATTTTGAGAATTTTTGAGAATTTCGATTAAACTAGAGACAGATTTTTGTTGTCTTGTGGTTAGATTTTCAGAATTTGACACATAATAATTAACTGGACGATTAATGGTTTCAACACTTTCTTGGATTTTTTCTGAAAGTGAAACCGAGAATTCGGGTGTAATAGAAATATAAGTTGAAAATACAGGATTAGGGTCTAAAATAAAATGGTTAATAAAATTAGCAGAATAGTTTTTTGCTATTATTAATTTAAGATAGGGATTCCCGTATTTGGCAGCAATAATAGGAAGAACTTCAGAGGATATAAATCGCATGAAGTTTTGACTATTTGCGGTTAAATAGCCAGTGTTTTTGTCTACTTGACAATCTTTAAAAGTTTGATTAGGCTTTTCTTGTCTAATACCTACGACTATGGATTTTGGCATATAGCCTATTTTCGAAAGAAATTTAACATTACTAACGACTAGATCAAAAAGTTCATGGCCTTCAAGGACTATAATTAAAGGCATGGATTCAATTTGATTATTTGAGTTTTCCGGATAATAAGTGTCGATAAAACGAGTTTCATCTAGCGAAGAAGATTCTATTTTTTGAAAAGAAATTTGAGCATTTAAAGACAAAAGGTTTAAAAAGAAAATATAAGTAAACACCTTTTGCACAATTAAACGGTTAAAAAATTAACTAAAAAGCTATTAAAGCTTCCGATTAATCAAAGGTAGTATAAAAAAAGATAGGCATCCTAGCACTAGAATCATTAGAGTTTGAGAAGTCCATATAATCCAGCCAAAAGCTATGCTTGGCTCTTTAGTGATGCCGTAACTAACAAGAACAATAGAAACAGAAAATGGATAAATTCCAATGCCGCCATTTGTCGCAGAAACACTAAGGGCTCCTGTAATAAAACCAACTATTATTGCTTCTAAAGGCAGTAATGAGGTTTCGGCTAAAGACCATTTAATAACATAAAACATTGCAAAATACATAAACCATATAAAGGCCGTATGAATTAGGAATTCCCATTTTTTATTCATTTTAAAAACGGATAAAACTCCCTCTTTAATTCCTTTAAAGAAATTGAAAATTTTTATTGCCCATTTTTTATTTGATTTTTTAATATAGCAGTAAAATTTATAGCAAAAAATAAATAAAAATCCTATAAAAGTAAGCGAGAATAAAGGGTTTAAGTTTTCAATTTTCAATTTTGAATTAATAAGTTCGAAATTTAAAAACAATGCTATAATAATAAACAAGAAGAGTATAATAAGGTCTATAATTCTTTCCGCAATTATAGTCCCAAAAGCTTTTTCAAATGGAATATTTTCATATTTTGTCATTATAGTTGCTCTTGCTATTTCTCCTGATCTAGGAATTGCAAGATTTGATAAATATGCAATAAATATTGAAAGTAGTGAATTAAAAAATGAAGGACTATACCCCATTGGATTCAACATAAATTTCCATCTATATGCTCTAGATAAGTGACTTAATAAGCCAAAAATTAGAGAAAGTAGGATGAAGCGATAATCAGCATTTTTTATATTTATGATTACAACCTCTCTATCTTCAGGTGAAGTATTTTTTATGGATAGATAAATAAAAAATACTCCAATAAATACAGGAAGCAGTATTCTTAAGATTTTATTAAATGGGTTTTTCAACCTTAATTAGAGTAAGTTAGTGATTTCGTTTGGAAATATTATAGTGGGGAGGTGTTCTTTAGCTAGTTCGTATTGAATAGAACAATAACTAATAATTATAATTACATCTCCTTTTTGAACTTTTCTTGCAGCAGGACCATTAATTGTTATTTCCCCTGAATTTTTTTTACCTGCAATAACATAGGTTTCTAATCGTTCGCCATTATTTAGATTAACTACTTGTACTTTTTCTCCAACAACTAGTTTTGCGGCATCAATTAAAGTTTGGTCAATCGTAATACTTCCAATATAATTTATATCTGCATCGGTAACAGTAACTCTATGGATTTTAGATTTTAATATTTCTATTTGCATGAGTCAAAGATATTCAAATTTTAAAATTGAATATTATCAATTAACCTAATTTCTCCAATTTTAACAGCAATAAAAGCTCTGACCCTAATTTTACTGCAAAAATCATTTATAGGAGTTAATGTTTTTTCATCAGCTAATATAAAATATTCAAGACTTAAAGATCCATATGAATTAAATACATTTTCAACATAAGTTAAAATATCAGGTGGAGAGAATTTACTTTTTAACTTTTTAGCCTCTTTTAAAGTTTTATATATTAGTGGAGCATGTTCAAGTTGTCTTGGAGTAAGTCTTGAATTTCTGGAGCTTAGAGCTAATCCATTTAATCCCCTAAGTGTTTTACAGCCCACTATTGTTATATTAATTTTTTTTTGAGAAATAAGTTTGCGTATAATCATTAGTTGTTGAAAATCTTTTTCACCAAAATAAGCTCTTTGAGGATTGAAAATAGAAAATAGTTTTTCGACAATAGTTGCAACTCCTTGAAAATGTCCTTTTCTATGTAAGCCCTCCATTATGTTTTCAACATTACCAAAAATATATTTTTCAGAAGACATTTCATTAGAGTATAAATCTTTTACTTTTGGTGCATAGACTATAATAAATTTTTTAAAGCGATATAATTTCTTAAAATCTTCATTTAAATTTCTTGGATAATTTTTTAAGTCTCTTTTGTTGTCAAACTGAATAGGGTTTACAAAAATAGTCACTATTACTAAATCATTTTCATTGATTGCCCTACTAACTAAAGAAATATGACCTTCATGTAGCGCTCCCATAGTTGGCACAATACCTATTTCATCAACGGGATTTTCTTTAAGGTGTTCAACAAGCTGCTTATGAGTAGTGAAAAATCTCATTTATGAAAACATTAACAGTCTAAAAGTACTCTTTTTTCAAAGGAACGGAAGAATTTTTGTACTTTTGCAGAACTTTTATTTTAATTGACGCGAATATATCTTTATGGTAAACAAAAAAGTTTTAATTATATCATCAGAAGTTACACCATATTTGCCTCAAACTCAAAAATCTATTAATTCTTTTAGAATCCCCAAAAGGGTTAACGAAGTGGGGGGGCAAACAAGAATTTTTATGCCGCTCTATGGTATGATAAATGAGCGAAGACATCAACTCCATGAGGTTATCCGTTTATCAGGCATGAATGTGGTAATTAATGATTTAGACATGCCATTGATAATAAAGGTTGCGTCTATTCCTAAAGAAAGGATACAAGTATATTTTATAGATAATGAAGAGTATTTTAAGAGAAAGGGAGTTCTTAAAGATTCAAAAGGTAATTTATTTAAAGATAACGATGAAAGAATGATTTTTTTCACAAAAGGAGTCATAGAAACCGTAAAAAAATTGAATTGGTCTCCAGATATAATTCATCTTCATGGATCGTTTACTTCTCTTTTTCCATTATATATGAAGACTTATTTTGCTGATGAACCTATTTTTAATTCAAGTAAAATTATTACATCCATCTATATAAAGGATTTTGAAAATAATTTATCTAATAATTTACACGCTAAGATTCTATTTGATAATATACCTTCAGAAGTCATTAATCCTTTAATCAATCCTACTTATGAGAGTTTGATGGAGATGGCTATTATTAATTCTGATGGAATTGTGTTTTCTGAAGATAAAGTATGTTCATCCTTGAAAGATCTTGCAATAAAGAGCGAAAAACCTGTTTTACAATTTGAGGATATTGCAAGTGAAGATTCTTATATAAACTTCTACAATTCTCATATTATATAAAAATCATGAGTTCAATTATATTTCATTTAAAGAGCTTAACTCTTGTGATGCTGCTTTTTTTAAATACAACTTGCAATGTCGAGTATAACACTATTGGTTATGAATTATTATCAAGTAATGAACTGGTTTCAAAAAACTTTTCAGTTCCAGTTTATGCTATTCAAGAAGATATAGTTGACGTTCAAACAGATCAACTACCATTCTTACAATTAGGAAAATTATCACATCCATTATTTGGAGATTCATCTGCTCAAATAATTTCGCAGCTTTCAATAACTCCTAATCCAATATTTGGATTTAATGATCAAACTAGAGAGGATTCTGATGATTTAGATGAGATTAGAGTAATTCAAGAAAACGAGTTAATTAGCGATGTTTATCTTGAAATCCCTTTTTATGTCAACAACAATGATTCAGATAATGATGGAGTAACAGATGCATTTGATTTAGATCCACAAAATATTGAGAGTGATTCTGATGGAGATGGAGTGTTTGACTACCTAGAGACTCAAAACTCAACAAATCCTTTAAGCGAAGACACTGACGGAGATGGTATTAATGATTTAGAAGATCAAGATAATACAATTAAATATGAAGCTGAAAATAGCGTTTATAGAGTTGATTCCATATATGGAAATAAGCTTTCAACCTTCAATTTAAAAGTTAAAGAGTTGACATATTATTTAAATTCCTTAGATCCTAGTAATAATTTTGAATCTAATATAAATTATTTTTCAAGTCAAGATTTTTATAAAGAAGGATTTGTAGGTGAGACATTATTTGATGATTATATAAAATTAAATCTTAGTGAATTAAGATTTAATTATGAAGAAGATGACTCGTTAACCCTTGACGTAGATGAAACTCAAATTATAGAAAACAGATTAAGTCCTAGAATTAGAATCCCTCTTGATCCATCTTTTTTTCAAAAAAAAATATTGGACATGGAAGGTTCCAGAGAGCTAGCAAACCAAACTAATTTTTCAGATTTTTTAAGAGGTATTATAATAAAAATAGAAAATCCTTCTGACAATTTATACATGATATTAGACTATAATAACGCATTAATTAAGGTTAATTATACATTTGACGCATATAACACTAACGCCACTGAAAGTGATACTTCTGATGACTTTATTTATAAAGAAAAATCAAATTTGTCTATTGGCACTAATGGGATTCGCATAAATAATATAAATAATAATTCCTCTATTAGTAGCTTAATAGAAAATAATACCGAATCTACAATATACTTAAAAGGGGGCATGGGAAATAGGGTAAAGCTTAAGTTGTTTCAAAACGGGAGTGAGCCAACTAATTTATTAGATTCTATTAGAGACAATAAATGGCTCATAAACGAAGCAAATCTAATTTTTTATGTAGATCAAGAATCAGTTAGTAATTGGAAGAGTGAAGAAATAGCCGATAGAGTGTTTTTATATAATCTTGAAAAAAATCTAGTTTTATCAGATTATTTTTCTGATTTATCAACAAATAATGATCTGATTAATAGAAATAAATACATTCACGGAGGTATATTAGAGTATGATGAAAATAATATTCCATATCGATATAAAATAAGAGTAACGGAGCATATAAAGGAATTACTTATTAGTAAAGAGGTTAAAAATGTTGATTTAGGACTCGTAGTGACTTCAGACATTCAAAATTATTCTTTTAAAAAAGCCCTTGTTTCAGGTTCATTAGATGAACAGTATTATCCAGCTTCTGCAATTCTAAATCCTATGGGAACTGTAATTATTGGAGCAAATCCTAAGATAGGAAATATAGAAAAGAAGTTAAAATTAGAAATTTATTATACAGATTTTTCTAGTTATTGATTTTAGAAAATCTGTAAATTCCTTTTCGAGTATTTTTATCTAAAAGAATAAATTTATCTTTATTTCTAATTTTTTTAATGTCATTATTATTTATTAGAATTGAAAAGGGTTTGTTAATCTCTAAAATTGAATCTAATGCATCTTTGTCAATCATTTTAATTTTTCCAGCACTATAGTATTGACTTGAATAACTTTTTTCATTAAAGGAAAATAGCGTTTCGTTGACATTTATCTTTTTAATTAAAAATTTATCAGTATTATTTTTAATTAAATTTTCGCCTAATCCAAAAATAAATAGAAAAAAAGATAACAATGGGAAAATAAGAGCTAAAGAAATATATAGATTTTTATTTTTCATCTCTTCCCACCAGCTAGAAATTAATAAAGCAATAGGAGTCATAACAGGAAGAATATAAGGGTGAATTAAACTCTTTGAAGGAGAGAAAAATAATGGGGTCCAAACCAGCCAAAAAAGGAGAAACAATCTCCATTTATCATTCCAGATAGATTTTATATTAGAAATCACTTTTAGTATTAAATAAGTTATCCAAGGAATAGTAAAAATAATTAGGAATCCCCAAATTATTCCAATTGGTTGAGATTTTGGAAAACCATATTTATCTCCTGACCATTGCGAATCAAAAAATCTTCTAAAATGTTCTCCAAAAAGAAAGTAATCAATAAATCCAGGAGAATTCACTTCCACTAAGTAATACCAAGGAATGGCAATTATAGAAAAGATTATTATGCCAAATAATATTTCTATTCTAAACAATAAATTTAAAGAAAATTTAAAACGAATAAACCAAAAGAACAATGGCGGAAGAGTAATAATTAAAGCTATAGGCCCTTTCGCTAATAACCCTAAACCTAACCCAATAAAAAATAAATAAATCCATTTTTGATTAAAGCCTGTATTTAACCATTTCCAAAATGATAAAAAAACAATGGCAATGCTAAAACTAAGGGGAACATCAGTAGAAACTACTCCTGCATGAATAAAAAATTCAGGTAGACTCATTAAGATTAATCCAGGAACTAATTTATTTTTACTTTCTTTTGGCAAAAACTTACACACTAAGAATATCATTATTAATGATAAAAATAAGTATGGTAAACGAACAAAAAATTCGCCTGATCCAAAAACGGAAATGCTTAAAGCAGACAACCATGAGGATAAGGGAGGTTTAGCCCAAAAAGGGACTCCGTAATCAATTTGAAGGACAATCCAATTGTTGGTTTCAGCCATAATTCTAGCGATTTCTCCATATCTAGCCTCTGTTTTATCCATTAAAGGAATAAATGCATTGAAGATTGCTCTTAATAATATTAAAACTAAAAGTATGGCAAAGTAAAAGTCAAATGATTTAATTTTTTTTAAGAATAAATTCATCACTTTTTATTGTATAAGGAGTTTATTTTATAAAGATCAAGCCAGATCTTAAAAATGTATAAAAAACTAACTCTAGAGTCGTCAGTATCAACCCATTTTTTTAATGGGATTTCCTTGCATAATTTTTTCAGTGATTTTTCACCATATTTTATTTTTAATCTAAAGAATAGTTCGACATCAAATAACCAGGTGGAAATAAATTTATCGTTAAAAAGCAATGGAATTAATGAAAAAGTAAGCACTTTACAACCGCATTGAGTATCATATATTCGTTCTCTGAGAATTTTAGAAATAATTGTCGCTATAATTCTACCGATTATAAAGCGATATTTTTTTCTTATTATCTCATTATCTATTTTTAGGATTCGAGATCCAAATATAAAAACACTTTCATTTGAAATAAGAGATGAAAGCCTAATTATTTCTTCAAAAGACGTAGCTAAATCGGCGTCTAAATATCCAATTTTGCTAGCTTTTAAACTTTCATTAGCATACAACATTCCTGTTCTAATTGCATTTGATTTGCCTTTGTTTTTAGCCAGATTAATTATATGTATTTGTTGAGAAAAGGATTCATATAATTTTTTTAAAATATTTCCAGTTTCATCTTTTGAACCGTCATTTACAAAAATTAAGAAATTTTCAGGAAACGAATTTAAAAACTCTAAATACTGGTCCTTAAGGAATCGATTTGCTTCATTATAACACGGAATAACAAGAACTAAGTTTATCACTTATTAAGTCTTAATAAACAAATATACTTTTAACCAATGGCAGTAAAAATTAATTGTTATATTTTTTAATAGAACCATGTATTAATGAAAAACAATATGAAAAATAATAAGGCTTATAATCAGAAATATTGCTCCAATTTTTTCTTTTTTACTATTAAATTGAAATAATTTATTAAAAATAATTAGCTTACTCCAGCTACCAAGAAAAGAAATAATTAGTCCAGAAATCACAACAAAAAATGCTCGGACAAAATAATTAATTTCTGGAAATACAGCCTGTATCATTAAGTTTATTGGAAGGGTCAATAAAAATGAAAAAAGAACCCACTTAGCCTTAGGGTTTACAACAATTACAGAAGTACAAATTAGCACTACAATTCCACAGTTAATATAATAACGTAATTCATTTAAGGTATGAGTGAAAGCTGTGTTAGGATTTTCAAATTTTAAGTAAAGTAAGATTAGCCCCATTAATAAACCAGTTAGCAAAGAAACAAGGATAGCATTTTTTCCAGCTTGAATTTTTTGTTTTTCAGAAGCATCTTTTTTAAGATATTTTGAATAAATATCAACTGACCAAAGAGTAGCAAGAGAGTTAAAGGTTGAATCCACGGTGCTCATTAAAGAAGCAAATAAACCACACAAAATTACCCCTTTTAACCCTGTGGGGACATATGTATTTACAATATAAGGGAATGCCATATCAGGATCAAGTAATGGTTCATCTAGTAAACTATAAAGAGCAATGCCAGGAATAACAATCAGTATGGCCATTCCATATTTCAACAAACCTCCAATCATTAATCCAGCTTGAGCATGCCCTAAGTTTTTAGCCGCAATGGCTCTTTGCATAATTGATTGATTCGCACACCAATAGTTGATATTTAAGAAGAAGAGACCAAACAAATGCGTCCAAGGTAAAACCTTATGATCAATAGGTAAATGTAAGTGCATTTTATCTGGACTTAGTTCATATAATTGACCCCATCCCCCTAAATGATATATAGTTGTAGACAATACACAGACCCCACTTAGCACTAATATTGTAAATTGAATTATGTCTGTTTTAACCACTGCAGTAAGTCCACCCATATAAGTGTATATTGCAGAAAAAAAGCCAAGAAATATTATCATTATGGCGATTCTATATATTCGATTTTCATTTATAAAAGAGAGTTGTTCGCCAAAAACTAAATCTGCAGCATAAGCTCCCCAAAAAAGCGCAGCCCCTATTGTTATTGTAGAAAAAAGAGTGATGTTTGTTAAAGAGTAAAACAATGCCACTGTATTTCCTAATTTTATTTTTATAAATTCTGTGATAGTTGTAATCTTTTCTTTTAAGTATAAAGGGACAAAAACAAAAGCTGCAATTAAGATTCCTTGCAAAGCATTTATTTCTAGACTAGCTTGAGCTAAACCAAACAAATATGCTGATCCCATCATTCCTAGAAATTGATAACCTTGAATATTAGTTGCAATTGTTGAGACGGCAATAGAAGGCCAACGAAGATTTCTAGAACTTAGGAAGTAATCTTCGCTGGAGATATCTTTTTTAATTCTTCCAGAAAATGCAGTAATAAAGATTATAATAAAATATATAATAACTATTAAAAAATCAATCATATTAAAAAATCAATTTCGCATTCCATTTCCAAGAGGCGTTAGAGGAGTTTTTTTAGGAATTCTGCCATAAACTTCAGGCAGAGATATGGTTTTAATTTTTGGAAGAACGTATTTAGCAAATAAATTGGCTTCTTTTTCATGAGGATAACCAGAAAAAATAAATGCCTTAATCCCC
>Ga0114997_10003826_pt1 | contig 11765 bp, 9 predicted proteins | sample ArcticOcean_MG_C_2_FD_87045 | JGI IMG/M metagenome (GOLD analysis project Ga0114997, IMG submission 87045) | Marine microbial communities from western Arctic Ocean - ArcticOcean_MG_CB4_136 | ecosystem: Environmental > Aquatic > Marine > Oceanic | place: Arctic Ocean: Canada Basin | collected... | reverse complement strand
GAAAAAGAACTTGAAATTAATAATGAAACGATGGCACAACACATCGAAATGAAAGATAGTGGTTACCCCGGGTTGGATGAATCACAAATAGAACTGAGGGTTGATGCTGTAGAAGATTTAGAAAATCTTATCGGTGAACTGAAACTAAAAATGAATTCAAACAATAGGGTGCCAATCGTCAAAATGGAACTGATTTTTTGTGCATTTATGCATAAAACCACCGCGATGGAAAATGTTGAACCTTGGTGGGTTTATCTCAAACGATTAAAGATCAATAACCGGTCGATTGAGAATACATTGAGGAATTGGCATCCGGCTGAAAACATCCCCTCATTTAATAAAAAAGTGAAGGATCTGTTAAAAGTAAACCCTACAAAAAATACGATTAAGTCATTTCATTCAATGATAAGAGCATTTTGCCATACTGTCGATATTTCAGGGCAAGAGTTTGATGATTTATTACAAGTTTCATTAGAGATTTTTGATATATTAGAATCGACAAAATGGGGCGATTCCGATGAATCAATCGCTGATATATTATTCAAATATGGTTATTTTAAATTGGAAAAACTAGATTTTGGAATTGATGATAATGTTCACGCACCAGGATTTGTTGAAGCAATATGTATCGAACAAGCTGCAAAGAAAACCCTCAGTAAAATTAAAGCCAGAGAATTATCTGAAACCTATTTATTTCCAAATCCAACCGATCCTGACACCTGGTGGAAAAATTCTCTTTCAAATGAAGCAATTTTACAATTCAAGAACCGTGAATCCACTATGGAATACCTCGAACTAAGTAAATAACTACAATATAATCCACGCTCACGATGTGACCTAAATATTTTGCTCAGCGGTTCCAGTCAACGAAAATCACATGATAATTGACAAGCGCTCGTGTCAACCCTTGGTATCAATGGTTTTGATTGCAGTTTATGAAACGGTGACGTGGATAGGCCTGAATAATTGTCACAGAACAGGTGTAAACAAAATATTTCTGGCCTCTATTGATGGTGGAGTATTCGATAATGACAGCTAATGGATAAACCGAGGAATCAAACAAACGGTAGAGAAGTGTTCTCACTTGGGTTTAGTGATCAGTATTATCTCGAAAAATAGTCTTGACCAGCAACTGGCCGAGATGTTAAGCATATTATGAAACAAACTGTATATTGGATTCAGTTGTCGGAACTCCTTTCATTGAAATGATGAACTGAATTTGATTTTCTTTACAAATTCCTTTGACAAAATCGATTAGAGAAATCTGGTCAAAAACACCCAGATAACTATCGAAGCCAAGATAAATCGGTGGACAACTACCTTTTATGTCCTTACGAACCACCGCTTGAGATACATTCTTCAAAAGGTGTATTGCGCTGGTCCAACCGCCAAGGTTGTAGTCGATTGCCTCAGTGTTCCAACCGTCATTGGTACACCAGATGCCATATTCATCGACCTCTATTTTTGGAATTGTATACCCCAGAGTCCTAGCCCATGTGGTCACCATGCTCCCCATTCTAGCCCTAGAAAATGGACTATTCCCATTGTAAACAATCGAAGTTTCGGTCGTGTAATCCCCATGGGATGCTAGCAAAATTGGCGATATAATATTTTTCAAAACCGCTCCAGCTTCATCATCAAAAAGAACTTCATTTGTCTTTAGGTCCATCAATGATAATTCAGAGGTTTGATTACTCCAAAAGATTCGCTTCAGTAAATAATCAGTAGTGGGGGTTGAAAATTCAATATTACAATGGTTATGTATTATCTCTTCATCTTGTCCCAGTAGCCGATCTCGGTTTTCTTTTTCGACATTTGTGGGATTAAAACAAATTTTCAATAAAACCCCTAAATCACCTGAAACCAATATGCTCTCACAGTCGATCAATGATAGGCCAGGGGCGAATTCAAAAGAATTTGGGCTGGTAAGCCTTCGAAACTCACCATGGCTCAAACTATGTATCTGAATTACACTTTCCATTTGAATTTCCTCTGATTATGGGTTGTTTGACTCCAATATTTGTGAATATATTTATTGGACCATCGGTTGCTTAATAATTGGTGGTCCTTAGTTCGATAAATACTCGGAATCGCTGGTCGATCGAGTTGAAATGATTTTGAAACCCCTGGTATGTTATCGGTTGTAATGAATTGAATTCCATGTTTATCGCTCAAGATTTTAATCAATCCAATCATATCTTCCTGGTGTTCATGAGAAAGCATTCTTAACATATCGTCGATCAATACGACTTTAGTGACTTCACCCTCGAATTTATCATGAATGATTTTAGCTAATTTCATCATATTACAAATCAAGGTTTTAGGCCCTGACGCCGATGATTCAAATCTTTGGTTCGAGCCATGAAGGTCAACAAAATTAATTTGCCCATTTTGCCAATATAAATGCTTGATATAGGAGTTCCTATTGCAATTCCATGTATTTATCAAAGTCATCATTCCCTCGATTTTTTCAGGGTACATTTGACGATATCCTTTGGTGATTAATACTCGATGGGATATATCCTCATAGCCAAGGCGATGTGGTAAAGTTATTTGATCAAGGTAATCAAGGGCTTCCTGGTCATATAATTCCCTAAAACTATCATTCTCAATGATGGTGAGATAAGTCGAAAGATTCTCAATTTCTCTAAAGCAACGGTACAAAATGTGGCGTTTCCCACCCGCTTGAAAATCAAGTTCAATAATCGAAGGGCCGTTCGATTCATTTACCGAGAATGGTCGCAGTTCTGTGAAGAATTCAGGCTCAAAGGCTAAAGAGATTAGGTTTAAAATCGTGGTTTTCCCACTACCATTAGATCCCCGTAACTGGGTGACATCATCGATAAATCGAAATTCATGTTTACCGGTCAAACAACGGTAATCACGGCAAGCCATGGCATCGATGCGCTCCAAGTAAATTCGTTTTCCGTCCATGTCGCCCTTCCGCCTTCTATACCAAATATAGATGGCGCTGTTCTCTTTTAACCCTTAGCAAATATTTGGAAGGTCTATCGGATTGTTTGTAAACTATGACAAAGATTCACCCCTTAGAATACAAAATAATACATGGGCAAGAGTTTTAGAGAACGCTACCGAGAAATTTCGTTAATCCTTCGGAAAACAGCTATACAGCACAGATTCAAGAGAAAACAATCTAAAAACCCTTAAGTTTTTAATGGCTCAATATGTGAAACATTTATTCGTGCGTTAATGGGCGGAATTAATGAGAACTTCATACCTGATAAGAAGAATTACATGGGCCCGAAAATTTATAATTTACCCGCCTCCCATCAACATTGGAGATTCAAAACACAAAAAGAACTTCAATAACGATTAATTGACTTGAATCACTTTGTGAACCCCCTGTCATGGCCCTCAGGTGAAGACACCTTTCTCAACGAACATGTAGTATTGCCACCATGCTAAATTTAGATGGATTTGTTCTCTTTGAACCCCTAGCAAAACTCCAAAAAACGAATTTGTAATTAATTACAATTAATTTTGTTCTCGGCTGAATAAAAAGATGATGACTAGTCATAATATGAACACCCCCACTGCTGTAAATTGGCATTGTGAACCAATCTGTAATTATAATTGTCAGTTTTGCTATGCACCGTTTGCAGAGCAACGCAAGCAATCAAAAATGACTAAGGAAGAAGGCTATACCTTGATTCATGATTTAGCCAACGAAGGAGTTGATAAAATCAACTTTGTCGGCGGTGAGCCCAAGCTTCACGAATTCCTTGATGATTGGATAATCGCTTCAAAGCAAGCAGGAATGACCACTAGTATTGTCTCCAATGGCACAGGAATGACACGCGAGTGGTTAACAAAGATGCGTCCACATCTTGATTGGCTCGGTCTTTCGATCGATGCGTCAAACGATATGATTCACGCGATCATGGGTCGCGCTCGTATCGGAGAATACAAGGAAGGAATCTCTAAGCACCTAGAGCGCGGTCTAAAGATCGCCGATATCGGAAATGAATTAGGGTATGGAATTAAACTTAACACAGTAGTTACCAGTGCAAATAAGTCCGATGATATGGCAGAAGTGGTCAAGCGAATCAATCCTGTCCGCTGGAAGGTTTTCCAGGTTCTAAAGATCGAGGGCGAAAACGACAGCCATATTGAACCATTTTTGATTCGGAAGGCTGAGTTCGACGCTTATGTAAAGAGGCATAAGCTATCACTATTAGATTCGATGATCGATTTGGTCGATGAATGCAACGAAGATATGCTTGGCACATATGCGATGATAGACTCACTTGGGCGTGTATATACCAATATGGAAGGTCGCTACAAGTATTCAACTAAGACCATTCAGGAGGTGGGTTTTACCCATGCTTGGGCAGAGGTTTCACAAGGATTCAGTACCACCGCATTCGAAGCACGTGGGGGCCAATGGGATTGGGAAGCAACCGCAGGGGTGGCGCTTTGAATCAATTCATTGTTATCGAAGGGTTGGACGCGACAGGCAAGTCAACCCTAGTGGAGAAACTTTGTTCAGATCTGAGTGCAGATTTACTTTCTTGTCCGCCAATTATCACTTCCAAACAGATTGATTTGCGAAGCCATTTTGATAATTGCGATGCGGTTCAACGTCGAGCATTCTATCGATTCGCTAATCTTTTAGCGAGTGAACAAGCCAAAGAGGCCCTTCAATTCAACGATGTTATTATGGACCGATACTGGACCAGTACTGCCGCGTTTAGCGCTATGGATGATGGCTTTGAGCACGATGTCCCTTTCGGGGAATATCCTCCTGAAATTATGCCACCGCATATTTTGATTCTCCTGATTGTAAATGAAGAAAACCGGCTTTTAAGAATGAGTGGAAGAGGAGAGGCAGAAACAGCTGAAGAGGCAAAACTTGCTCAAGATTCAGAAAAGCGACAGCAAGTTTTAGCCAATTACAAGACATTCGATCCATACATTATCGATACCAGTAATTTGAGCCCAGGCCAAGTCTTAGCAGCAGCTCTCAAGATAATTAGGGGTGAATAAATTGGCCAATAGAAAGTATAATTTAGACAAATATTTGCATGGCAAGAACCATCACAAGCGCAAAGGAAACCCGGCTCCAAGAAGAGCTTACATGAGCGGTATTCCAGGGGATGATAGTAGTTACAAGCGAGTAGATCTACATTATTTATCCCTTCACAGAGCAGAGGAGAAGATTAAGGATGATATTCGAGATGCTATCAGCGACGGCTTGTCAGGAGTGAAGTTTATCCATGGAAATAACAATGGTGCCGCGATACATGATTGGATGCGAGGAGGCTCTTTACAGAGCTTCATCGACTCGAAGAATCTCAATGCTAGAATCTGGTTTGAAAGAGATGGAAGTACGTGTGTTGCAATAAAGAGGTGAGATTATGAAGCATTCTTTGAAATCATTGGAACATAGATATTCCTCAATGCTAAATCAGGCTCAACTTTTCTTGAAGAGTAAAGGAAAGAATAAAAATGGCTCTGCAATCCTCAAAAACCGAATATTACATATTCAAGATAAAAGAGGGCAGTGCCCTCAATGCGGGGTGATATTAGAAGGTGGTAATTACAATACTGAACATATCCACGACCTCTCATTAGGAGGGGATAATAGCCTCGATAATCGCGTATTGATCTGTAAGATGTGTAACGATTATCGCAATAAAATGGCTCAAGGAGTTTTGGGACCACCGAGATATTGTAATGGATTTCCTGGAAATTGGGAGACGATTAAGAAGTACCTTATTTGGGGTGCAATAACAATTGATGAAGGCTTTGATGCCGGTAAATCTATTCCTTCGATCCATAACAAATTCTTGGAATATGCAACCGGGGGAATCGCATTCACCAATAAGCCAACAAGATACTTTGGCCGCTGTTCACAATGGGATGTCGGTGAAGAATTAATATCGCAACCTATCATCAAAAAGCCAGGTCTTTTAGGTATGTTTTTTGACAAAGTATTCGGATTTGAGTCAAAGACTGCCCCTATTGAAGTTAAGGTTAAGCCAACAGCCAGAAAACCAAATGACCAGTTGAAGCAGGGAATAGCAGAACCAGTCAAACCCAAGAAAAAGCAACTTCCGATCAAAGAAATCCAAATCCAAATCCCAAATCCAGAAATTGTCATTAAGAAGGAAAAGCCAACGAAAGTGATTCTCGATTCTGAATCGGGAGAATCGGTATTAGAATTCCTTAATGTGCTAACCAGAGAGATAACTTTAGCAGCATTAGGCCATGATTTCAAAGCACATTTAGTAAGAATTGGTAAAGAGGAAATGACCATGAAACAATTTGCTATAAAATGCGGAAATCCAAAAAGCCGGAGTTTGGTCAAAATATTTGAAGAAGAATTGAATGAATATGTCCATATTCGCAAGGAAGGGACTAGAACATTCCTTTCTCCAATACACTATCCAACTTGGCAAGGACTGAATACATCCAGAGGACTAAGATTTCCAAGAGAACCGAGGAGATTGTCAAGATGTGCAAACTGGTTTATTTCATCAGCAGCAATTTGTAATTCTTTTAATGATTTTCAAACTAGTTTAAAGCAGAGCCGGGTTATTCCACAAGGTCGTTCTCATCGGATGATGATATTCTTAAAGAGGTCATTATTTACTCCGAATTGTGATTTCGATGGCGTGTGGAATTTTCAAGATTTAACAGCAGAAGCTCTAATCGATAAATTCGAATTTTCTATCTTGGAGGGAAATGGGTGGGAGATGCCAGAGCGGGGAGATGGATTCAATTGGGCGGTAACAGAATATTTCCGAAATGTCAGAATTCATTTAGATAATGAAGAAGAATGATTTGCAGGCGTATATACTTCAATTATTACAGACAAGTTAAAGTTTGAAACCTTCTGGAATAATCATGAGAGGCAAATCCTGTTCTTTAGTGTCTCTCCTCCTACTGACTTTGCTGTCTACTATCGCCATTGCCGATGGAATCAATTCTAATTCTACAACTCATTCTACTTCAAAGTCTTTAGGTTCTAGTATATCAAATCCCGATTTGATTTATGATGGCACTAATTCTACCAATTTGAGATTAAGCATCGACTCCTCGTTTGGTACCTGTTCATATGCATATGCGGTTGTTACATATCAATTAAATTTAAATTCATCATCAGCCCAAAATTTATCGATGACTCAATATTCAGAAACATCGTATGATTTTTCAACAGGCTGGTCAAATCTCACCGATTTTAAGATGTGGGTTAATGTCACTGATCAAAATGGAAATAGACAATTATGGAACTCATCGACTCCAGACAATCAAGCATCTCCATCCAAATCAACAACGAATCTAGGTTTAATAAGGCCTTTTGCAAATAGTACTGTTGAATTATCGATAGGAATGGAAGAGAATATATCCTTCTCTTCAGAATGTAGTGCTCACTTGGATGTTTACGAGATTTGGTCAATGGATACATCCCCTCAAATCTCATATTCCCCTCAAAATTTTTATTATTACAAAGCAAACCAAATCACCCCGGTGCTCCCAATAAATTTAGGTGGAAGTTCGACAACGTGGTCGATAAATCGTTCTTTGCCATCAGGTCTATTCTTCAATACATCTTCTGGTACGATAAGCGGTATTCCTACTTCATCGAGTGAACTGAATACCTACTTGATTGAAGCATCAAATTCCGGTGGTTCGAATCAAACAATTATTTCCATCGAAGTAATCGGTGCTCCAGAATTGAATAATCCCATAACCTGCGACTTTAGCTATCTATACAATGGAACTATTGTTAATTCATTTGGCCCGATCAATAATGGTGGTAAGGAGACATCCTGGAGCATAACTCCAGATTTGGAATTTGGATTGGTATTTTCAAATATTTCAGGGCAAATCTCAGGCACTTTAAGCAGTATTGGTGGCCCAAGTAAGTATTCAATCAATGCAAGTAATCCGGCCGGCTTCTCAACTTGTGATTGGGATATCATGGTAGTAGAAGGTCGACCGATTATCACCTATTCAACTTCTGATATAGTCTTTATAATAAATTCAGAAATAGCTGTAATATTGCCAAATATTTCAGGTCTAGATGCCACATCTTGGAGTATTTATCCCGATATACCCCAAGGATTGACCTTTTCGAATGGCACTCTATCTGGCACACCGACAGAATTGAGCTCGGAGACTATTTACCTAGTTAACGCAACAAATAATGCTGGCACAGATCCGTTTGAACTTAGAATGAAAGTAATCGATGTAGCCCCAAAACTAACCATTGAAGAATCGAACTTCACATTCTATAATGGCACTGGGATTCCAATACTATTGCCAATAAATAATGGGGGAACAATCGTTTCTTGGGCAATGTCACCACCTCTGCCTGCAGGTTTGACCTTCAATAATAGTACAGGTGAAATAAGCGGTACACCGACCGGGAATGCAATGTTAAGCATATATGTCATTGAAGCCACTAATACAGGTGGAACAGATTATATTAATCTCTCAATTAATATTATTGGGAGGCCTTTAATTTCATATCAGGAGAGCAATTATTCATTCACAATAAACCGTTCAGAAGTAATGCTGATTCCAATAAATTCGGGCGATATGGCCGATTATTGGATAATTGAGCCAAACCTGCCTTCTGGTTTAATTTTTTCAGCATCAAATGGTTCAATAATTGGAACTCCAATAGAATTTAGTTCGATACAAACATTTAACATTACTGCTACTAATGATGCAGGAAATGACACCTTCACATTAATGATAATTATCGATCAAGCGCCACAAATCCAGCTCGGAAAAACAACGCTACACTATATTATCAGCCAAAAAATCACAAATATCACAATAGAACTTTCTTATGATGAAGAAGTGACGTGGTCGGTTTCTCCGGCTTTACCAGAAGGTTTGAATCTAAATAGTTTAACCGGTGTCATTTCGGGGACGCCAACTATTCTCGGTGACTTGATAGAATATACAATAAAAGCAGAAATTGATTCGAAGGTGATAGCCAGCACAATTATCACGATTGAAATTGTTGAACAAACAATACAAGAAAACGATCAAAATAACCCACCTTCAACCAAAATGATTACTTATTTTGGATTATTTTCTTTATTTATAATAATCCCTGCTGCGGTAATTATAAAGAAAAAGCGTATTTCAACCGGTAGCTCAAAATCTGAGAAAGAAGAGATTAATGCTGATTTGAAGATGCTACAAGAAAAATTAGAGCAACATAAAATAAAATTTGAAGTATTTGAAAATAAAATTGGCCAACATCCGACCTTAGCTAAAGTTCAAAACAGAGTGCGCGAAGTTCTAGTTGCATCTACACCATCACAAATATTCAACGCAATAAGGGTATGTGTCGAAGCCTTAATGAAGCGAGCATGTGATCTAAACGGGACCACTCCAACCTCTAAAAAACAAAAACCAACTCTAGCAACTTATGTTGAAAGATATGGGAAAAAAAATAAAATAAGCTCTGAAATTAATACAGCATTGGAAGATATTAGATCATATGGAAATGATAATCTCCACGATGATATTATTGCCTCAAAAGCGATCGTTGCACTCGATCAATTCTATGCATTCACAGAATGGTATCTTGGCCAACCATTCTTTGTTCTAGTAGAAGAAAATCAAGATTAATATCAACCTTGTCATTTATTACAATGATTTCGACACTCTGTTGATTCATTAAGTGATGAGCCATAGAATGATGCGCCTGCAGATGAAAGATAGTGATCAACAAATTGAGTTGGTTGCAGATTCTTCATTGCTGCTCAAAGATTTCTTGAACAATAATGGATTAATGCCTCGAGATGGGAGTTTACGTTATGCTTTAGATCAACATGATAATGTAATTAACAATCTCCCATTATCCGAAACTCCTAGTGTGATGTATCTTGGTTTACCTGAACGAGTAATGTCAATTTGGGTCGACAGAGTATTGGAGGATGGAGTTCAAACAAAAACCAAGATGGAAAATGGTGATGAGGTATTTGTTCCAGGGCTGAGTACTAATGAACATTACAATCTTTATATCAGTAGAATTACTAAATCTAAGAGCGGAATCGTGAGAAAGAATGGGTATTGTTTTAGAACAAATGGCGCCGCATACCAAGAAAACGATTTAGTATATGTCAGGATTCCAATTAGTGGTGACGAAATCAGTTTATTCAATCCAATTACTGGAAGTAACTCAATAAAAATAAAGCTCGATCAAAGTACACCTTTAAGCAAAATACGGGGTTTGTGGTGCGTTTGTTCGTATCATTCACAATCTGGATTGAAGGCATATTTGCAATATAGGCCTGAACATACATTTATCCCGCCCTCATTTAAACCAATTCAACGAGAAGAAAAACAACCACTAAAACCTAAGCTAGCTGGATTAAACCGATATCGTAGAAGGGGGAAGAATCCGAAGCCATGGGGTCCAGGGATTACAATTGGACGCTTCAAGGATTGGCTAACATATATTGCGGGTGCTCCTCCTTCCCCGAAAGGTACAATTTTGGGAAGAAGAGTCAGAACATTTACTGATGCCCATAATAACTCTGCTCAACTGATAAATTCATATCGCGACGGTGAAAAATTGTTTGAGACGGGCGATACTATTCATATTCAAATGCCTAAATCTGGTGACCTTTCTACTATCTTTAATCCAATTTCGAAAAAGAATGATCTTCAAATAAAAGTTCATCCACCTCGAGCCAAAAAACTTAGCATGTTTAGTAAATGCTGGGTAATTACTCGTGTTTGCAAGAGTCAAAATAATCCTGACATTTTGAATGTAGTGATAGATTCAACACTTTCAGAATTACACAAATCTAATTTCAGTCGCTCCAGCTTTTCGTAATTAATTACAATTTAAAACAGACTGGAGGAATTTATATGTTGATGATGAATACAAACGCACACAACCTTTGCTGGTATGATGAATTTGGCAACCGCCTCGAAGGAACTAAGGAAGGGGCATTTCTGGCACCATGGAGTATTTGCTCTGCTGCACAATTTGGGATTTCGGATGAGATATTTCAAAAACTTAAATTTCAATATCCTTCAATGAAACCAATTGATAAATATAAGATGGGCTCAAATTACGGGGCGTTTGTAATTACTCTACCCGGAGTGTTAAGCCATTTAAATCAAAGTAGGGTCTCATATAGAATGTTAATCGATGTTCGCGGCTACCCCCATCAAAAACCGCTAGCATATGTTTTTTCTCCTTCGGATGATGAGATAAAACATTGTAATATTCACAACGGGGGTAATTTTGAAATTTGGCCAGGTCAACACCTTTGTTTCGTATGCGACTCTGACGATTCAAATTATTGGTCCACTTTAAAGGGAGATGATCTATTATTGTTCGTGACATGGCTAGAACAATTATCTAAAGTACTCAATAATCCAAATATCAATTCATCAGCAAGGGGGGAATAAAAATGCAACAATTTCTACGCCAACGGGGTCTATTGGACCAAGAGTTATTGATGTCTAAGCGAATTCTCATTTCCGGTTCAACCGGAGGCGTAGGTGAATTATTAGTCCAATTATCCCAACTCGGATTTGGTCAAGGGGATGGGGGTTGTATCGGTATCGTAAAACCCGACTCAGTACCTTCCTCTGTTTTTTGCAACCTTATGTTTGGCAAATCAAAAACATGGGATGATTTTGGTAAATCTATTATGAAAAATAAAATTTCATTTGAATTTAATTCACAAGAACACATAGATCTAGATTCTTGGGATTTTCATCTTTGCCTCAATGGCCCGGTTGAATTAAAAAGTGAT
>Ga0114997_10003822_pt1 | contig 11771 bp, 10 predicted proteins | sample ArcticOcean_MG_C_2_FD_87045 | JGI IMG/M metagenome (GOLD analysis project Ga0114997, IMG submission 87045) | Marine microbial communities from western Arctic Ocean - ArcticOcean_MG_CB4_136 | ecosystem: Environmental > Aquatic > Marine > Oceanic | place: Arctic Ocean: Canada Basin | collected... | reverse complement strand
TTTTAAAAAAAAACTTTTGGTGAAGTCCTCTTTAAAATTTTTAAATTTCTTTACACTTAAAAATTTAAACTATAAAAAAATATCTAAATTAAATAATTTTTATTACCAAAAAATATGTATCTAATGCATAAGTTGCATAATTGCAAATATTAAAATTACAACTTATCAATGTATTCATCGTGAAACTTGTCAAAAGTACCCATTTTGATATTTTTTCTAATAGCGGACATTAATTCTTGATAAAAATTAATATTATGTAGAGTTAAAAGCATTGAGCCAAGAATTTCATTGGTATTGAAGAGATGATTTAAATAGTTCTTTGAATATTTATTTAAACCAAAGTTTAAACACTTAAGATCAAGGGGTTCATTGTCAGACTTATATTTGTTATTCTTAATATTAATTCTTCCGTTCCATGTAAAGGCAAGGCCAGTCCTTCCAGATCTTGTCGGCATAACACAATCAAACATATCAATACCTCTTTTTACAGCACCTAGTATATCAGCTGGTGTACCTACCCCCATTAAGTATCTTGGTTTGTCTTTAGGCATATACTCTTTAATATCATCTAAAACTTCGAACATTTCTTTTTGAGTTTCACCAACAGCTAACCCTCCTATTGCATAACCATCAAAATTGATTTTAGTTAATTCATCAATAGATTTGACTCTTAAGTCTTTAAATAGTCCACCCTGGACTATTCCAAATAAGGCTTTATGAGGATTCAATCCAAATGCATCTTTTGACCTTTGTGCCCAATACAGAGATAATTCCATAGATTTATTAATGGCTTTATAATTGTTAGTTTTTTTTGGACATTCATCCATTATCATCACAATATCTGAGTCAAGGCCTTTTTGAACTCTTATACTTTCTTCCGGACTCAATATGAATTTTTTCCCATCTATATGTGAATTAAAAATTGCACCTTTTTCTCTATCAACCTTATTTAATTTTGAAAGTGACATTACTTGAAACCCTCCTGAATCTGTTAATATTGGTAAACTACAGTTCATAAACTTATGAAGTCCACCAGCAGTTATAATTCTGTCAACACCAGGTCTAATCATTAAATGATAAGTATTTGCTAAGATAACTTCAGAACCTGTCTTTATTACATCGTCTATTAAACAGGCTTTTACTGTGGCTTGTGTGCCAACGGGCATAAAAGCTGGTGTTTGTATATTTCCTCTGTGTGTTTCAATTAAACCAATTCTTGAGTGGTTATCTTTTTCAATGACATTAAAATCAAATTTTTTTAATGTCATTGAAAATAAATTATAACTATTTTAATGAAATAATTTTATCAGGATCTGAAACTGAACCATTATTACTATCATCACCTCTTTTAATTTTATCAACTAATTCCATACCTTCAATAACTTTGCCAAAAACTGTATATTGTCTGTCTAAAAATGAAGCCGCTTTAAAACATATAAAAAACTGACTATTGGCACTGTTTGGATCTTGTGATCTGGCCATAGATAACGTTCCTCTTTCGTGCGGCAAATCACTAAACTCTTCCTTAAGATCTGGTAAATCTGATCCACCCATACCAGCTCTTTTTAAATCAAAATCTTTTGTTGAAGAATTACCAAACTTTACATCGCCTGTTTGCGCCATGAAACCATCAATAACCCTATGAAAAACTACATCATTATATTTTCCATCATCAGCAAGTTCTTTAATTCTCTTAACATGATTTGGGGCAATATCTGGAAATAATTCTATTTTTACATCTCCATCTTTAAGTTTTAAAATCATCATATTCTCCTCTGCATTTATGTTGTTGGTTATTAAAAAAAGTAAAATTAAAGTTTTTGATATTAGCTTATTCATATTTGTCTTTTAGCGATTTTATTGTACTTTTTGTAGTAAATTTTCTAATATCTCCACTTAATCTAACAATTTCTTTTACAAATTTTGAAGAAATTATTTGATTTTCTACATCAGACATTAAGAATATAGTTTCTATATCATTATTTAGCTTTCTATTCATTCCAGCTAATTGAAACTCATACTCAAAGTCTGATACTGCTCTTAAACCCCTCAAAATAATATTTGATTTATATTTTTTACAAAGATCTGTTGTTAAAGATTGAAATGAAATTACATCAATTTTTTTTTTATCTAATTTTAAATCTAAAAAAAGAGCATTTTTTGTTATATGTATTCTTTCTTCTACATCAAAAAGATAATCTTTATTAGCACCATCAGATACAGCTACTACGATTTTATCAAATAACTTTAAAGCTTTTTGTATAACGTCTATATGACCATTGGTGATTGGATCGAATGTGCCAGGATAGATAACAACTTTTTTCATTACACTAAGTTATCATCAATTTTAATAGCTGAAACTACTTTTTCATCACCAGATAGCTTAATAATTCTTACACCTTGAGTATTTCTGCCTGCTGATCTAATTTCTTTTACGGCAACTCTAATCACTCTTCCTTTGTTTGTTGAAATCATAATTTCATCACCATCATAAACCGGAAATGAAGAGGCTACGCTGCCATTTCGTGGAGAATTAATTATTCCAATAATTCCCTTACCACCTCTATTTGTAACCCTATAATCATAATGAGAAGTCTTTTTCCCGTAACCATTTTCAGTTATAGATAAAATAAATCTTTCCTTAGATATTATTTCAGATTTTTCATCTTTACTAATTTTACCATTTTTTTTATTTTTATTTTGATCTACTATAGATAAAGAAACTATTTCATCTTTAGGAGCTAAATTTATACCTTTAATACCTTTGGATGATCTACCTTTAAATATTCGTAATTTATTTGACTCAAATCTTATGCATTTACCGTTTCTTGTACTAAGCATAACATCTTGATCATTTTTACATATAATTACACCAACAATTTTGTCATTGGAATCGAGTTTCATAGCAATTTTACCTGCTGCGTTTATTGATGAAAAGTCACTGAGACTATTTTTTCTAACTTTACCTTGTGCTGTAGCAAATACAATTTGTAAATCTTTCCACTCAGATTCTTCCTCAGGGAATGGCATTATTGAACTTATTGATTGGTGGTTTTTTAATGGTAAAATATTAAATAAAGATTTCCCTTTTGACGTTGTTGATCCTTCAGGAATTTTCCAAGCTTTAATTTTATAAACTAAACCTTCTGTGGAAAAAAATAGTACTGATGTGTGAGTGCTCACAGATAGAGTTTGAACAACTGAATCCTCTTCACGTGTAGTTATACCAGATTTACCTTTGCCCCCCCTTTTTTGTTGTTTAACACTGCTTAAAGCACCTCTTTTGATATATCCTTGGAGTGTAACTGTTATAATAACAGATTCATTTTGAATAGTTTCTTCGATATCATAATTAAGAACTGCATCAATAATCTTAGTTCTTCTTGGTACTGAAAATTTTTCTTTTATTGTTTTAAGTTCTTCACTAATAACTTTTAATAATGTTTTTTTAGAATTTATAATTTTTTTATAATTAGTGATAAGTTCAGCAAGTTTCTTAATTTCAATTTCAATTTCGTTTATGCCTAATGCTGTCAATTTTTGGAGTCTTAATTCTAAAATTGAAATTACTTGAGGTTCAGTAAAAGAATATAAATTTTTCCCTTTTTTACCTTCTATTAACGAAATGAGTTTTAATGATTTTGAGATCTTCCATTTTGTCTTTAATAATGCTTTTTTTGCTTCATCGGGTGTTTTCGATGAGCGAATAATTTTTATTATCTTATCTAGATTTTCAACAGAAACAGACAAACCTATTAATATATGGGCTCTATCTTCAGCTTTTTTCAGATCATATTTGGTCTTTTTAATTATAACATCTTCCCTAAAACTTAAAAAATTAGTTAAGAAATCTTTCAAATTACATGTTTCAGGTTTACCATTAACAATAGCAAGTGTGTTAAAACCAAAAGAACTTTCTATCGACGTGTTTTTATATAATTGTCTTTTTACAGTTTCAGGCTCAACTCCATTTCTTAAATCTATAGCTACTCTAATTCCTTCTCGATTAGACTCATCACGAATATCTTTTATACCTTCAATTTTTTTTTCTCTAACTAGTTGGGCAATTCTTTCATTCAATATAGATTTATTAACTTGATAAGGTACTGAAGTTATTATTAATCTATCTTTTCCATTTTTTAAACTTTCGGTAGAAATTTCACCTCTAATTTTAAAAGAACCCCTTCCACTATTATAACCTTGTTTAATGATATCTTTACCAATGATAATGCCTCCTGTTGGAAAATCTGGACCAGGTATATGTTTCATTAAGTCTTTAATTTTGATATCTTTGTTTTCAATTAGAGCTAGTGTTCCATTAATTATTTCACCTAAGTTATGTGGAGGTATGCTAGTAGCCATACCAACAGCAATCCCGCCAGCACCATTAACTAACAAATTAGGATATTGAGCCGGTAGAACTGTAGGTTCTTTTTCAGTTTCATCATAATTGCTTTTGTAACTAACCGTATTTTTTTCTATATCATCAATTAGAAATTGAGAAACTTTAGAGAGTCTAGTTTCAGTATATCTCATAGCTGCAGCAGGATCTCCATCAATAGATCCAAAGTTACCTTGTCCTTCAACAAGAGGTAAGCTCATAGAAAAGTCTTGAACCATTCTTACAAGTGCATCATAAACAGATTGATCACCATGTGGATGGTATTTACCTATTACATCCCCTACTATTCTTGCAGATTTTCTAAATTGTTTAGACCAATCATAACCACCCTTATACATTGCAAATAATATTCTTCTATGCACAGGTTTTAATCCATCTCTGATATCTGGTAGTGCTCTGCTAACAATAACACTCATTGCATAAGAAAGATAAGATGAACTCATCTCATCATGCATTGAAATAATTTTAGTGTTATTATCTTTGGGTATTTCTGTTTTTTGCATAGAAACTAAAATGGAATTTCGTCATCCATGTCGTTTGAAATTTGAGAGGAGTCATCAGGATTTTTATCAGCCATTTGAGTAGTGTCATTTTGTATGCCACCTCCAGTATTGCCGCCACCTAACATTGTTAATGATGAATTATAACCTTGAATTACAATTTCAGTGGAATACTTGTCTTGACCAGATTGCTCATCTTTCCACTTTCTAGTCGTTATTTGACCCTCAACATAAATTTGAGCTCCCTTTTTCAAATATTGTTGCACAACATTGACTAAACCCTCATTAAAAACAACTATTCTATGCCATTCTGTTTTTTCTTTTTTTTCACCTGTAGCTTTATCTTTCCATGATTGACTAGTAGCCAAACTTAATCTGGCTACACTTTTGCCGTTCACCATTTGTTTGATTTCAGGGTCTGCGCCTAAACGTCCAATTAATAATACTTTATTTAAACTTCCAGCCATAATATTTTAAATTTGTTAATTTAATTATTTAGTTTTATATCACAATTTAACCTGAATATTAATTTTATTAATTTAAAGCAACAAAAATTATGATCAAAAAGATAGTTATTAAGGGTGCAAAAGAACACAATCTTAAGAATGTTTCAGTAGAAATTCCTAAAGATCAATTTGTAGTTATAACGGGCCTTTCAGGATCTGGAAAATCATCATTAGCTTTTGACACTGTTTATGCTGAAGGTCAAAGAAGATATGTTGAAAGTTTGTCTGCTTATGCGAGACAATTCTTAGATAAAATGAAAAAACCTAATGTTGATCTTATTGAAGGTTTAAGCCCTGCTATAGCAATAGAACAAAAAAATACATCTAAAAACCCAAGGTCAACAGTTGCTACTGTTACAGAAATTTATGACTATATGAGGGTGCTTTACGCTAGAGCTGGAATTCCCTATTCACCTTTTACAGGTAAGCCCATAACATCTCAAACAATAACACAGATAGTAGATCTAATAAAAAAATTACCAAAAAAATCAACAATTTATATTTTTGCCCCTGTAGTTAGGGGTCGTAAAGGTGAATATAAAAAAGATATATTGAGTTACAAAAGGAGAGGATTTAGAAAAATCAAAATAGATGAAATTTTATATGATATTGAAAAAGCTCCAGATTTAGACAAAAAAATTAAACATGATATTTCAGTTCTTGTAGATAGAATTGTTTTAAATTCGAGCCTAGGAAATAGACTCGCCGAAAGTATAGAAACTGCAGTCAATCTATCTAATGGTTTAGTTTTTGTTGAATTTGAAAATGAAACTTTGCCTCAAAAATTTAGAAAAGTTGAAAAATTAATCTATTCTACAAAATTTGCCTGCCCTGAAAGTGGTTTTACAATTGAGGAAATTGAACCAAGACTTTTTTCATTCAATAGTCCTTATGGTGCTTGTGCTGAATGTGAAGGTATTGGCATTAAATTAAATGTAGATCCAAACTTAGTTATACCAGATGATAAAAAAAGCATTGGAGATGGAGCCATAGAACCTTGGGCTAAATCAACAACCCTTTATTATGCACAAACTTTAGCTTCTATCTCTAAACATTTTGGTTTTTCTTTAGATGAAAAATGGAAAAAACTTCCTAGAAAAATTAAAGATGTAATTCTATTTGGATCTGATGATGAAGAAATTAAATTTACCTATGATGATGGTTATGAAAAATACTCACATAAAAAAACTTTTGAAGGTGTTATTAATAACTTGGAAAGAAGATTTCTTGAATCTGATAGTGAATGGAAAAGAGAAGCAATTGCTGAATATCAATCAGATTCAGCTTGTGAAGGGTGTAATGGAAATAGACTAAAAGAAGAGGCTTTATGTGTTAAAATTGACGATCTTAATATTAGTGAAGTAACAAGTAAATCTATTTTAGATTCTGCTAAATGGTTTAAAGATTTAGAAAAAAATCTTGATAAAAAACAATTCAAAATTGCAGAACACATATTGAAAGAAATAAATGAAAGATTAAACTTTCTTTTGAATGTTGGTTTAGATTATTTAACACTATCGAGAGAGTCAGGAACACTTTCTGGTGGTGAAGCACAGAGAATTAGACTTGCTTCACAAATTGGATCTGGACTAACTGGGGTACTATATGTGCTGGATGAACCATCTATTGGTTTACATCAAAAAGATAATGTTAAATTAATTAATGCTCTAAAAAGACTTAGAGATTTAGGTAATACAGTTATTGTTGTTGAGCACGATACAGAAACTATGCAGAATGCCGATCATATAATCGATCTTGGTCCAGAGGCTGGAGCAAATGGAGGAGAAATAATTGCTGAAGGAACTTATGATGAAATATTAAAAAATAAAAATAGTATTACAGGACAATATTTATCACATAAAAAATATATAGAAATTCCTAGAAATAGAAGACTTGCAAAAAACGGAAGATTTATAGAAATTAATGGTGCAAGTGGTAATAATCTAAAAAATGTAAATCTTAAGATTCCAACTGGAAGTTTTACTTGTGTTACAGGTGTATCGGGTAGTGGTAAATCAACTTTAATACTACAAACACTCTATCACGCGTTAAACCTAACTTTGAATAATAAAGCTAGAAAAGTTCCAAAAGAATTTAAAGGCTACAAAGGTGTTGAGCTTATAGATAAAATTATTGATATTGATCAATCGCCAATTGGAAGAACCCCTAGATCTAATCCAGCAACTTATACAGGTGCTTTTGGTCCAATTAGAGATTGGTTTACAGCATTACCAGAATCAAAAACTAGAGGATACAAACCTGGAAGATTCTCATTCAATGTAAAGGGTGGAAGATGTGAGGCTTGTGAAGGTGATGGTGTGATTACTTATGAGATGCATTTTTTGCCAGATGTTTATATTCAATGTGATGAATGTAAAGGAACAAGATATAATAGAGAAACTTTAGAAATTAAGTTTAAAGGAAAGAGTATAGCAGATGTATTAGATATGTCTGTTGATGAAGGTTGTGATTATTTTGAAAATATTTCAAATATTAAAACAAAACTATTAACTTTAAAAAAAGTTGGCCTTGGTTACATAAAGATTGGTCAACAAGCAACAACGTTATCTGGTGGAGAAGCACAGCGTATTAAATTAGCTAAAGAATTATCCAAAAGATCAACTGGAAGAACAATGTATATATTGGATGAACCTACAACGGGTTTACATCAACATGATATTAAAAAATTATTAGAAATATTACATACGTTTGTAGCGTTAGGAAATACAGTAGTTGTAATTGAACACAATTTAGATGTTATAAAAACTGCAGACTATATTGTGGATATGGGTCCAGAAGGTGGAGTTAAAGGTGGCAATATTATCGCAGAAGGAAAACCAGAGGATATAATCAAAATAAAAGGTAGTTATACGGGAGAATTCTTAAAACCTATGCTGGAAGATAGATTTAAAAAAAGGTTAAAAATCTAATTATTTAGTGTATAAATGATTCTATAAATGGGTAATTTACTATCATCACTTCCTAAAACAATTCACGCATCATTAGTCTTGGCTATAGTTCTTTTTTTAGGACTATTCTTTGCTAACGGTGGTTTTGATTTTGATAGAATATTTTGGAGTTGGTTTTTTAGACTGGTACATGTAATTGTAGCAATAATGTGGATTGGATTACTTTGGTATTTTAATTTCGTTCAAATACCTAATATGGGTAAAATTCCTGATGAACAAAAACCAGCAATAGGTAAAGTGATAGCGCCAGCTGCTTTATTCTATTTTAGATGGGCTGCTTTATTGACAATAATTTCTGGCTTGATACTGGCTGGTGTAAATGGTTATGCTCATGAAGCCATGACTTTAGGCATTGGATCTGGTGGTGGAAAAAATACTGCCATAGGAATTGGAATGTGGCTAGGTTTATATATGGCATTTAATGTTTGGTTTATTATATGGCCCAATCAAAAGAGAGCTTTAGGAATTGTTGAGTGCGAGCCAGAAATAAAGGCAAAATCAGCAAGAACAGCAATGTTATTTTCAAGAACTAATACACTGCTTTCACTACCAATGTTACTTTCAATGGTAGCTGCTCAAAATCTTTATTAATAATTACTCTGTATCTTCTTTCATGATTGTTTTTTGAGAAACTCTAAGCTTTACAAGTATTGGGTTAGCAATATAAATTGATGAATAAGTTCCAAAAACAACACCCATAATCATAGCCAATGCAAAACCTTTTAATACCTCTCCACCAAATAGATAGATCGAAATTAGTGCAAGCAATGTGGTAGCAGATGTAATTATAGTTCGTGATAGTGTTTCGTTAATCGAAATATTTGTAAGTTCAAATATTTTAATATCAGAAAATTTTCTTAAATTTTCTCTAACTCTATCGTAAATTACAACAGTATCATTCATGGAATAACCAACAATGGTTAATACAGCAGCTACAATTGATAGATTTATTTCTAGATTGAATAATGAGAAAATTCCTAATGTTATTATTACATCATGAAATAAAGCTAAAATGGCACCTAAACTAAATTGCCATTCAAATCTTATCCATATGTAAAAGAGCATAGCAGCTAAGGATAATGCTATGGCAATGATTCCAGATTTTAATAATTCAGTACTAACTTTTGGCCCTACATTTTCAACTCGTCTAAAGTTAAAAGAATTACCGATAGATTTGACTAAGTCTTTTTTAATAATTTCTATAGCATTTGCACTGGTATCTTTTTTTTCTATTTTGATTAAAAAATCACTTTCATTACCAAATTTTTTGATATTGACATCACCTAAATTCATATTTTTGAATGAGTCTCTTAGTGATGTAACGCTAATATTTTTGTCATTAGCTCTTAATTCTATTAAAGTTCCACCTTTAAAGTCGACACCAAAATTAAGTCCCTTAAAAAATAACAACAAAATAGAAATCATAACTAAACATGCTGATATTGTGTTGAATAATTTATAAAATTTGTTGAAACTAATCATTTATATTAAATTTTCCTTCTCTTTGTTTTTTGACACATATAGGCCAGTAAGCATACGTGCTATGAAATAAACTGAAAATAGAGTTGTAAAAATTCCAACAGCTAATGTAACAGAAAACCCTTTAACAGGACCTGAGCCCATAAAAAATAGAATAATTGCTGCAATTAAGGTTGTTATATTGGCATCTAAAATAGCAGTTTTAGATTTAACGTAACCAGTATCAAAAGCAATAATATTATTTTTTTCATTTTTAGATTCTTCCTTAATTCTTTCAAAAATTAATACATTTGCATCTACAGCCATTCCAACTGTTAATATAATGCCAGCTATACCAGGCAGTGTTAATGTCGCTTCAAAAATTGTAAGAATACCAACTAAAAGAAATAAGTTAATTAATAGTGTTATATTGGCTATTAATCCAAACACTTTATATTTAAAAAACATAAAAATAATTACTAATAAAAAACCAATCATAAGAGCAAAAATTCCAGCATTAATTGAATCTTGACCTAAATCTGGACCAACAGTTCTTTCTTCTATAATATTAAGTGGTGCAGGCAAAGCTCCTGATCTTAAAAGTAAAGCTAGGTCCGTAGCTGATTGAAAAGTAAAATTTCCACTTATTTGACCAGATCCACTTACTATTGCATCTCTTATAACTGGAGCACTTACAATTTTACCATCTAATACTATAGCTAATTGTTTACCAATACCTGTTCTAGTTGCTTTACCAAATCTTTTAGCACCAACTCTATCTAATGTGAATGAGACAACGGTTTCATTTGTTTGGCTATTCATTTGTGGTTGTGCGTCAAGTAAATTTTCACCACTAAGAATTATTCTTTTGCTTACTAAGGCTTCTGTTGTGTCATCTTCAAATTGTAGTTTTTCAGTTCCAAAAGTGTCATTATCATTTTGAGTAATAAATCTGAATGTTAAATTTGCAGTCTTTCCTAATAAAGATTTTATTCTCATCGGATCATCTAAACCTGGAAGTTCTACTAAAATTCTATTATTTCCTCTTTTTAAAATATTTGGTTCATTTGTTCCAACTTCATCGACTCTTCTTCTTACAATTTCAATAGCCTGATCTTGAGAGGAAGTTTTTATTTCAACAAGGCCATATTTAGAAAGTGTTAGTTTAAATTCATCTTCATTAATTAAAAGATCAAACTGATGTGATTTATATTGATTATAGTATGGATTAATTTCACTTTCCTTATCTAAAAAAAAAGATTCTACAGTTTCTTTGTCTTGTACGTTAACACTAAAAAGTATAGCCTTATTTTCAATTCTCAGATCTGTAAAAATTATCTTTTTATCTTTTAAAAAATTTCTAATAAATGTAGTTGTATTTTGTAATTTTTGTATTTCTACTGGTCCATTATCTATTTCCAATAGTAAATAAGATCCACCTTGTAAATCTAAACCTAGATTTATTCTTTTTGATACAAAAGTATCCTCAGAATCTTGAAAATTAGAAGAAGCAATAAAAATAAGAAAAATTGTAAATATTGAAACTAAAGTAATTCTTAATTTGGAAAAGTATAACACTTAAATTTATTGTTATTTTTTAACTTCTGGAGCATTCATCAAAGCTTGGATACCTGTAGCCTTAATAACTTCTACTTTAACATTTTCAGCTATTAAAACTTCAGCTTTTTCATTATCAATAATTCTTTCAACTGTACCAATGATGCCTGAAGATGTAACAATCTTATCTCCTCTTTTTAAGTTATCAACCATGATTTTGTGTTCCTTAACTTTTTTTTGCTGAGGTCTTATTAAGAAAAAGTAAAAAATAACGAAAATTAAAATTAATGGTATAAATTGCCCTATTCCTTGATCCATATTTCTCCTTGATTAAAATGAATACTTACAACATCTATCTAATTAAAACAACTTTAAATCT
>Ga0114997_10003821_pt1 | contig 11772 bp, 9 predicted proteins | sample ArcticOcean_MG_C_2_FD_87045 | JGI IMG/M metagenome (GOLD analysis project Ga0114997, IMG submission 87045) | Marine microbial communities from western Arctic Ocean - ArcticOcean_MG_CB4_136 | ecosystem: Environmental > Aquatic > Marine > Oceanic | place: Arctic Ocean: Canada Basin | collected... | reverse complement strand
TGTAAGTTTTGACCGTAATAAAAGTGTCTTTGTTAAGACTCTAAAAAAAAGAGTAGATAATTATTTTAAGGAAAATAAGATATCAAAGCATGCCAATTTTAATATGCTTTTGAAAACCATACTTTTAATCTTACTTTATTTCGGTTCTTATTCTCTGCTTTATGTATTTAATGCCTCTTATTTTTCCATTATTTTATGGTTTGCTATGGGATTTGGAATGGCAGGTATTGGAATGTCGGTAATGCACGATGCCAACCATGGTGCATATTCTAAGAATAAAAAAGTTAATAATTTCTTTGGATTTTTCATTACGTTCTTAGGTGGGAGTTACATTAACTGGAAAATACAACATAATGTGTTGCACCATACATATACCAATATATCCTCTATGGACGAGGACTTAGACTCAGGGGCTATGTTTAGATTTTCACCTGATCAGAAACTAAAAAAACGACATAAATACCAACATTTGTATGCATGGTTTCTTTATGGACTTATGACAATTCAATGGGCATTTGAAAAAGACTTCTTGCAGTTAATTAGATACCACAAAAATGGTCTTCTTAAAATTCAAAAAAGAAACTTCACTACCCAAATGTTACTTTTAGTTTTTTACAAAATCATATATTACACTTATGCATTAATTTTGCCTCTTGTTTTTTTAGACAAATGGTGGTTGGTTCTTATTGGTTATTTTTCAATGCATTACACAGCGGGATTAATATTGTCCGTTGTCTTCCAATGTGCACATGTAATGGAACCAAATGATTTCAATACTCCAAATGAAAGTAGAGTAGTAAATAAAAATTGGTTTGTACATCAATTAGATACTACATGTAATTTCGCAATGAATTCAAGAATACTATCCTGGTTTATTGGGGGTTTAAATTTTCAAATTGAGCACCATCTTTTTCCTAATATTTGCCATATTCATTATAAGAAAATTAGTAAAATAGTTCAATCTACAGCTCAAGAGTTTAATGTTCCATACAAGTCCTATAAGAATATGTTCTCTGCCGTTTATAATCACTATAAGTTTTTGAAACATTTAGGATCTTACAAGACTGCATAAAACATTGAACAAAAAAAAAGTTGTGTTTAAAGTATATTTATTTGTATATAATTAGAAAATATGTCATCTATTAAAAACATAAAGTTTGATACCACAAAACCGGAATTCGTTAAGGTTTTAAGAAAACGTGTTAATGCTTATTTTAAAGAAAATAACATTTCTAGAAATAACAATTCCAACATGATATTTAAAACCTTTTTTATGTTGGCTATTTACATTGTTCCATATATTCTTATCCTCACTTTAAATTTATCTACCCCGATTGTTTTAGCTTTGTGGGCAGTCATAGGTTTCGGAATGGCAGGTGTTGGTATGTCTGTAATGCACGATGGAAACCACAATGCTTATTCTAAGAATCCTAAAGTAAATAAATGGGTTGGTTACTTTTTAAATATTTGTGGTGGATATGATTTAAATTGGAGGATTCAACACAATGTTCTCCATCATACTTATACTAATATTCAAGGTATGGATGAAGATGTTGATGCGGGTATGATTTTAAGATTTTCTAAGGAACAAGCCAAAAAATCTCATCATAAGTTTCAACATATTTATGCTTGGTTTTTATATGGATTACTTACCATTTCATGGTTGGTAAGTAAAGATATTATCCAACTTATTAAGTACAATAAAAAAGGTCTCTTGGAGACTCAAGGTATATCTTTTACTAAAGCATTAATATCATTGATTTTTTGGAAATCAATTTATGTATTCATTATTTTAATTCTTCCAACTTTGGTTACCCATAATTTTGGTGCCAACATTGCTGGATTTTTCATAATGGAGTTTATAGCTGGCTTTTTTTTAACTACAGTTTTTTTATGCGCTCATATTGTAGATCAAGCGAAGTTCCCTGTACCTAATAACGAAGGTGTAGTCGAAAAAAATTGGTATGTACATCAATTGGAAACTACAGCCAATTTTTCAAATTCTAAATCTTTTTTCTCGTGGTTTATTGGTGGTTTGAACTATCAAATTGAGCATCATCTTTTTCCTAATATTTGCCATGTTCATTACCACGATATTTCAAAAATAGTTAAGAAAACTGCAAAGGAGTTTAATTTACCTTATCATTCTAATAATACATTCATTAGTGCTCTAAAACATCATTTTAATCATTTGAAATTGATGGGTGCGTCTTAATTATCACTCTTTATATTTTTTATAGAGTTGTTGTACTTATCAATTATCTCTTTATCCTTTTTTAAACTATCAACTCTTTTAATTCCTTTGGTATAAGTGCTTTTAATACTTCTTATATCGGTACTGTAAACTATGGTGTTTAATAAATTCTCATCATCTGAGTTATAAATTAATGGTTGTTTATGGTCTATGTCTAAAAAGTCCAAAGGACATCCAATTTCAAAATAATTTTTTCTAAAACTACCCATTGCTTTGTGCCCATTTTTGTGAATAGTGTTTAATGCTATTTCACCAGAATTTGCAGACTCTGAATTTTTAAAAGTATCTCTATTATTGGTTTTTAATCTATTACTATAATCTAGTAATCTTATTTCTTCAAATGGGGATAGTCCAACATTGCTATCGCTTCCAATACACCAATTTCCATTTTTTTTCTGAAATAAATCGTAGTTAAAAATACCATCTGCTAGATTGCCCTCAGTTATTGGACACAATACTACATTAGAATTATTAGAAGCGATTAAATTGGTTTCATTTTCTGTCAAATGTGTTGCATGTACAAGGTGGTGGTTTTCACCAATTTCTAAGTTGTTATAAAGCCATTCTACTGGTCTTTGTCCCAAGAACTTTTCTGACTCAACAACTTCCTTTAGTTGTTCTGCAATATGTAAATGAAAAGGATATTTATTATTATTGTATTTATTTATTTCTCCCAACATTTGTCCATCGACAGCTCTTATGGAGTGTATTCCTATTGCAGCTTTACTACCATATTTTTTAGTAGTTTCTAGAGTTTTCTCAAACAAATCAAGGTATTCTTTTGTAGAGTGACTAATGAACCTTTTTTGTTCTTCTTCGTTTTTTTTGTTAAAACCTCCTTTGTTGTAGAAGATTGGAATTAGGGTAATATGAATTCCTACTTCTTTAGCAGCAATCAATAATCTTTCTCCTAATTCACATATATTAGAATACTTATTTCCATTTTTATCGTGGTGTAAGTAATGAAATTCTGCTACACTTGTATATCCATTTTTTAACATTTCGCTGTATAGCATTGTAGCAATTACTTCCAAGCTATCAGGGTCTATATTTAAAGCTAATTTGTACATTTCATTTCTCCATGTCCAAAAATTGGATGATCGGCTTTTAGAGTGGTTTTCAGTTAATCCAGCCATTGCATACTGAAAAGCATGGGAATGTGCATTTGGAATTCCAGGTATAGCTAATTGAATCTCCACTTGGAAATCTTTTCCTTTGTAATTTTCGATAATTTCTGTTATTTCACCTTGTTGATTCACAGAAATATTTACATTTTTTTTCCAGCCTTCTTGAAATAGAATTTTTTTAAAATAGAATTTTCTCATATTAATTTCCCTATTAATTCTTTGAATGTTGCTTTAAGTAATTTTCGTATCTCATATGCTTTTGTTTCATCGTACTTAGTTTCATTTTTAGACATATATAAATCTTTGGACATTTCTAGTTGAATAGAGTTAACTCCCTCAGTTGGGTTTCCATGATTTCTTGTAATATATCCACCTTTGAAAGGTTGGTTGATTTGAACTTGATAATTAGATTTTTTTAAGTTGTCAAATGCAATTTTTGTTAATTCTTTATCGCAAGACTGGTGGTCGTTATTTCCAATTATTAAATCTGGAAATGAATTAGAATTTATGGTCGGCACAAATCTTTTAATAGAATGTCCATCCCATACAATTACTTTGGAATGGGTTTTTAAAAACTTTACAATTAAACTATTTAGGTAATCATGGTAGGGAGAAAAGTAGGATTCAACTCTTGAAGAGATTTCTTTTTTATCTAGTTGGTAAGAGTCCTTGTAAATATTATCACCATTAAAATTAGTTTTGGGACAAATAGAGGTAATTATTCTACCATCGTTGTACAAAGGTTGGTTGTTTGGGTCTCTATTTAAGTCAACCAACCATCTATGATAATTTGCAATAATTGTGGTAATCCCCATTTTAGGTGCGAAATCATAAAGTTTATCTAAAAACCAATCTGTATCGTCCATATCTTTAAGTTGATTTTGATTAAAAAAATCAACTTTTTCCTTGGGAATAGATGTCCCACTATGCGGAATACTTAATATAAATGGAATTTCATTTTTGGTAGGATTAACAACTTTAAAAACATTCATATTTACTTAAGTATTATAAAATTTTAACAAACATTGGAAATATATACTACATAATTCACATTTCAAAAACTTAAATTAATATATATTTAGCATAAAATATTATTAATGTACAAATCTGATGTTGAAGCAGCCGATGCTTTTTTAGAAAAATTTAGAATTCTTAAAGCTGAAATTTCGAAAATTATAGTTGGTCAAGATGAAGTAATTGATCAAATTCTAATAAGTGTATTTTCCAAAGGACACGCTTTACTTGTTGGGGTACCTGGATTGGCAAAAACCCTAATGATAAATACCATTGCAGAATGTATGGGTCTATCTTTTAATAGAGTTCAATTCACTCCTGATTTGATGCCCTCTGATATTATAGGTGCTGAAATATTAGACGAATCTAGAAATTTCAAATTTCTAAAAGGACCTGTTTTTGCCAATATTGTCCTTGCCGATGAAATTAATAGAACTCCTCCTAAAACACAAGCTGCTCTACTAGAAGCAATGCAGGAAAGAAGTGTTACTGTAGCTGGGAATAACTACAAATTAGATAATCCTTTCTTTGTTTTGGCAACCCAAAACCCAATAGAGCAGGAGGGAACCTACCCATTGCCAGAGGCTCAATTGGATAGGTTTATGTTTAATATTTTAGTTAAATATCCTAGTTTTCAAGAAGAATTGTCAATTATCGAAGGAACTACTGGTGCAACTTCTAAAAAAGTTGAAAAGGTGATTTCTGCTCAGGAGATTACTTTTTTCCAAGATTTGGTAAGAAAAACACCTATTGCTGCTAATGTGGTAGAATATGCTGTTACGTTGGCAGTTCAAACAAGGCCTAATGAGTCTATGGCGACAGAAGACATAAAGAAATATATTTCTTGGGGAGCAGGACCAAGAGCTTCTCAGTTTTTAGTTCTTGGAGCAAAGTGTCATGCTTTACTAAATGGCAAATATTCTCCAGACATAGAAGATGTTAAGGCAGTTGCAAAACCAATTTTAAGACATAGAATTGTTAAAAATTATGTAGCAGAAGCAGATGGAATGAGTGTGGATGCTATTGTAGAGAATTTACTTTGATTTACCATTCAAATAAATAGTTCACAATCTTACTCATCCATGGGTTAGATTTACTTTTTTTAACTAGTTCATCTTTAAGTTCTTGTTCAGTACTATAATTCTTCAATTTTATATCTGCTGTTAACTCATCAATATTTTGATAGCTTTCTTTAATTATTTTAGCAAAATAAACCACTCCGCCATCTTCTGTAGCTAGTCCAAGTATGGTTCCAGGCAATCCATTAAATGTTTCTGGACCTGTTGAAGCAATAAGCTGGTCAGAATACCATGCGTAAATCTTTGTGCTGTCATTTTTCATCCAAATTGCTCTCCTGCAGCTGTATCCTGCAATATTTCTTTTCCTTTCTGTAATCTTCCATTTTCTTTCTATTAGATTGTCTTTAACCACTTTACTTTCCCCCATAAGATTGTAAATAGAAACTCTTTGTTTGTTTTGAAAATCTTGTATTACAGTGTTTTTAGAAGTTGCCCAATCGGCTTTTGAAGGTACTGCGGATTCAATCGGTAAAAAAAAGGATTTTTCTGGTGAGAAATGCAAATTAAATCTGTCAATTTTTACTTTTTCACCTCTTAACCATCTTTGAGATTCTGGAGAATCATATTTTTTAAGAAGATTGGTCTTTCGCTCGAACAAGATTACCCCATGTGTTATTTGTCCATTAATAATTTGAAGATTAGTTAGTAATAAAAAGCTTAAAAGATATTTAATGAAATGATTCATCTTGAGATTTAGTTTTATTATTGTTAAATTTATAGGTGAGTCTTGCTAAAAAATATCTGGATATTATAGTTGTTCTATTGTCTATAATCAAATTATTTTGAACTACTCTTTGCGCAATTATATTTTGATTAAGTACATCGTTCCCCTCAATTGATAAAATAATATTCTCTCTTTTTGTAAATCTTTTTTCTAAAGAGAAATTAATTATCAAGAAATTTATGTTGTATCCTTCAGACCTCTGAGTGTTTATTGTATATCCAGATTCACTAAAAAATGTCATGTTCCATGGGAGTTCAATCTCTGTGTCTAAAAAGTAGTATTGTGTGACAAATGGCTGGCTTACTATGTTTAGGCTGTTAGAAGGCTTAGAATAGGATATTTCGGCACCTATTTCTATAAATAAAGAATCTGTTTCCCATTCCAAAGTCAATTCATTATTCTGAGATAGAGTAGTGGTTTGATTTCTAAAGCCATTAATTACGCTATTAGTTATGTTGTGACTTGAGAAATTTCTAATATTAATTCCTAAGGGAGAGTTTCCTAAAGGTATTTTTCCACCTAAATTGTAGGATGTATATTGATTAACAGCAGAGTCAATGTTAATAGTTTTTGAAATTGTTCTTCCAAAATCATCAAAAGACATTTGATTTGAAAATGGATTTACAACTCGTCTATAGTTTAAACTAGTCCATATATAACTTCCTGTTAATCCTTTCCAATGGTTATAGGTTGCAGAAAGTTTGTGTGAATAATCTGGAATAAGATCTGGATTTCCCTCAATAATTTTATTTGGATTCGAATTGTTCTGAACTGGTTGAAGTTGGTTTAAGGAAGGTTGCCTAGAATTGGTTCTGTAGGAAAATCTAAGTCTTTGAGAGCTGTTAAATTTATGTCTGTAGTTTATTTGAGGGAGAACATCCCAAAAATTAAGTGAATCTGTAAGTGGGTTTTTAAATTCGTCAAAACTTCTTAACTGTACATTTCTCACGTATCCACCGATTTTTAAACGGTCTTTTTTGTGTCTGTAAACATAATATAATCCTGCTCTGTTGGTTAATTTAAAATTTTCAAAACTATTAGAAAATAAAGTATCTAAAAGAGTATACTCATTATTGGTTAAATCTTTATTCATAGTAGATCTGTTCTGCTCACCAATATTAATTTTAAAAAGATGCTCAATATCTAACCCCCATTTTTTATTGATAGGTTCTCTAAATAAAAATTGAGATTGGTATCTTCTATTACTTGATAAAAAGTCCTGATTTTGGTCTACTGTATCATCGTTAATTACATTATTGTAATATTTGTTGTTGGTTATGTTTTTTTGATTTTCATCATTTTCAGAATCGACATACTTTATCGCATATTTTAGTAATCTATCTTTCTTTTTAAAATCTTTTTTAAGTCTTATTTCGGTAGAGAAATTATAGCTTTCAGAATCATGTTCTTGATTAACAACTGATTTTGAGTTGATAACAGTATCTTCAGTGATGAAAGTATTTTCAAAGATGTTGCTGTTGTTGAATTTAGATAAGCTGTAACTTGGAAGAATTTCCAGCGAAGTAGAGCTATCTAGTTGAATATTTACTCTTGCATTGATTAGGTGGTCTTCATTGTTTTGATTGGTGTTGTTGTCTTCCTCTATAAAAAACGTGGTATCTCTTAGTAAATACTGCAGATTTCTATTAGAATTTGTTACTAAAGAAGATTCATTGTAGGTATAGTTAAGGCCAATTTTTACTTTATCGTTTAACTTGTCTGAAAAAAAGATTCCAGATTTTAATGTTTTTGGAATACCGTTATTATTAAAGCCATTGGATCCTCCCCACCAACCACCTCTGTCATTGTCGCTAAAAAAATCTCCATTGTCGGTACTTAGACCATATTTTTTTATGTCTCCATATCCGAAATTAGCTCGTGGTGTGTTGGAGGCCAGTGAGAAAACAGATAGTTTGAAATCTTTATTGAATTTATTAAAAAGTAATTCTCCTTCATAGAATTTGTTAAAATCTGTTCCTCCGGAAACTCTTCCAAAATATCCATTTTTAGCATCTTCTTTTAATCTTAAGTCCATTACTTGAATGGTTTCTTCTGCAGTTTCATCCGAATCCGTATTTTCTTCCTCGTAGATTTCTACACTTTCTATACTTTTTGCACCTAGATTCTTTGTGGCAATTGTAGGATCACTTCCAAAAAACTCATCCCCATCTACCAATACTTTATTAACTTCTCTTCCTTGAGAAGTGATGGATCCATTTTTATCTACTTCAATACCAGGAAGTTTTTTTAGTAAATCTTCTACCACTGCATTTTCTTTTGTTTTAAAAGAGTCTGCTAGAAACACCAAAGTATCTCCTCTAAAGAAAACAGGGTCTTTAAAAGCATAAATAGTCACCTCATTCATCATTTCACTTTTCTCTGGAAGAATGGTATTGCTGAGATTTAAAGATAATCTGTCTTTGGAAGGGAAAAAGAAGATTATTTTATCGTCATTTTTATGATGAGAAATTATTATTTCTACTGTGTCAATAGGAATATTGAAGTAAAACCCTCCATTTTCATCTGTTCTTTTAAAATCAATCATGTTAGAGTCAGAAAGTCTTACTAGCATAACCACAGCGTTTTTCTTTGCCGAATTATTAAGTGTATCAATAACATTTCCAAAAATGGACATATTTTGACTTTTAAAAGTCAATGGCGATGCTAGAATCAATAATAAAAATAATTTTATTAAAATATTGATATTCAGTAATTTGTATATTTTCATTTAATTTTTTTATTTAACTAATTCTAATTCCTTTATAACACTACCATAAGCTTCAATATCAGAGCTTATTTTTTCTATTGTTACATCTTGAATAGTATTAATTATTTTTTCTTCAAATGGTATTTTAACCTTTAAGTAGTTTTCTGTAAATCCTATTAGGAAATCGTCTTCTTTGGACTCAAATAATACCTTTCCATTAAAACCTATATTATCATTGTAAAATTTTAACTTAAGTTTCAAACTAAGTATTCTAAGTTGTTTGCTTCTTTTCCTCCTTATTTCTATAGGAATAACTTCATTCATTTTAGTAGCGTTGGTATTTGCTCTTTCAGAATAGGTAAATACATGCAAATATGAAATTGGAAGTGATTTTAAATAATCTATGGTTTTATTAAACTCCTGTTCACTTTCTCCGGGGAATCCTACAATTACATCAACACCTATGCATGCATGAGGCATTAGTTTTTTTATTAATTTAATTCTGGATGAATACAACTCCGTGTTATATTTTCTCCTCATTTTTTTTAATAAGTTATTAGATCCAGTTTGAAGTGGAATATGAAAGTGAGGAACAAATTTTTTAGAACTGTTTACAAATAGAATAATTTCTTCACTTAGTAAATCAGGTTCAATAGAAGATATTCTATATCTAGAAATACCATTTAATGCATCTAATTCATTTATTAGTTGGAAAAAATTTTCATTAGTGCCATATCCAAAATCACCTAGATTTATTCCAGTTAAAACAACTTCTTTAACTTCCGATCTTCCAATTTCCTTAGCTTTCTCAATAGTTTGAGAAATACTACCACTTCTGCTTTTGCCTCTTGCTATAGGAATGGTGCAAAAGGAACAAAAATAATTACAACCATCCTGAACTTTGAAAAACGATCTTGTCCGGTCACCTACACTGTAGCCAGGATAAAATGACTTTACATTTTTAATAGGCTCATTGAGTAAAACTGGTTTATGTTTTTTAGAGGTATTTTCAAGATATTTACCAATATTAAATTTTTCCTGGGCACCTAAAACTAAATCTACACCACTAATGGTAGATATTTCATTAGGTTTTAATTGAGCATAACAGCCAATAACTATTATGAATGCATTAGGATTGTATTTTAGGGCCTTTCTTACGATATTTCTGCATTTCTTATCTGCTTGATCTGTAACTGAACAAGTGTTAATTACATATATATCAGCCCCTAACTCAAAATCAATCTTTGCGTAGCCATCTTCTTCCAAATCTCTAGAAATTGTACTAGTTTCGGCAAAATTAAGTTTACAACCAAGAGTGTAAAATGCAGCAGTTTTAGAATTCATTTATACTTGAAAAGTAAATATATTGTGAATTTAAGATAATTTAAGAAAACCATTTGGATATTATTAGGTATATGCACTATATTTGTTTAACTTTTAATATTAATAATTAAACAAAAATGAAATCTTTATTATTTACACTAGCAATTTTTAATTTTTTAACTATGACTTCACAAAAATCTGTTCATGAATTTGACATAAAAACAATCGATGGTAAAACTCAAGCATTATCTGCTTTTAAAGGAAAAAAAATGCTGTTTGTAAATACTGCAAGTGAATGTGGTTTTACTTCTCAATATGAAGCATTGCAATCTGTTCATTCCAAATATGGAAGCGATTTAGTTATAATTGGTTTCCCAGCAAATAATTTTGGAGGTCAAGAGCCAGGAACTAATGGTGATATTAAAACTTTTTGTTCTAAAAACTACGGAGTTTCTTTTCTTATGGCAAATAAAGTGAGTGTTAAAGGTAAGGATATTGATCCATTGTTTAAATGGCTAAATAGTCAAGAAAATCAATCATTTGTAGGAGACATCATGTGGAATTTTGAAAAATATCTTATTGACGAAAATGGTCATCTAGTTAAAAGATTTAGAAGTTCTACAAAACCGGACTCTGATAAAATAATCTCTCTTTTGTAATAATATTAAGATTTATTAACAATAAGTAAATTTCTTATTCCTTATATTTAGGAAAATTGTGTAATGAATAATTTATCAGGAAAAAAAGTACTTATAACTGGAGGAAGCTCTGGTATTGGAAAAGCAACAGCTATTGAACTAATATCTCATGGTGCTACAGTTTGTATCACAGGAAGAGATAAAGTTAAATTGGAAAAAGTTGCGAGTGAAATTAATGCTATACCCATTCATCTCGATGTTAGCAAATACAACAGTATTGCTGTTAAAACACTAGATGCATTTCATTCTATGGCTGGAATGGATGTACTAATAAATAATGCTGGCATTGGTGAATTTGCAAAATTAGAGGATGTTAAAATGAATCATTTTGAAAACATATTTGCTACCAATGTTTTTGGTCTTACTATGCTAACTCAAGAAGTAGTTAAGTTTTTCAAAACTCAGCAGCATGGCACAGTTATAAATATTGGCTCTAGTGCTGCAACAAGTGGCTTTCCCTCTGGTTCTGTTTATTGCGCCTCAAAATTTGCATTAAGGGGATTGACAGAATGTTGGAGACACGAGCTTAGAAAAGATAATATTAGAGTTGTTTTAGTAAACCCAAGTGAGGTTCCTACAGCTTTTAATAACAAAGAAAGACTTGAAAGAGATGGTCAAGAGAATAAATTAAGTTCAAAAGAAATATCCCATGCTATAGTTTCTGCAATAAATATGGATAAAAGAGGTTTTATTCCTGAGTTGAATGTATGGGCTACCAACCCATTTTAGTCTTTTCTAAAGGATGGTGATCAAGTATGCTTTGCTTTAGATAATTTTTATCTAGATGTGTGTATATTTCTGTTGTTGTAATTGATTGATGACCCAACATTTCCTGAACAGCCCTTA
>Ga0114997_10003817_pt1 | contig 11784 bp, 11 predicted proteins | sample ArcticOcean_MG_C_2_FD_87045 | JGI IMG/M metagenome (GOLD analysis project Ga0114997, IMG submission 87045) | Marine microbial communities from western Arctic Ocean - ArcticOcean_MG_CB4_136 | ecosystem: Environmental > Aquatic > Marine > Oceanic | place: Arctic Ocean: Canada Basin | collected... | reverse complement strand
GGTGGTCCGGGTGGTCCCGGTGGTCCGGGTGGTCCGGGTGGTCCGGGTGGCCCCGGCGGTCCCGGCGGCGTTCCCGGTGTTCCGGGTGGTCCCGGCGGCCCTAATGGTCAGCCCGGAATTCCCGGAGGTCCACCAGACATAGTAATGGGAGTTTGCTGTAGGTGTAAAGGTGAACCCGGTTGCGTTAAAGGTAATAAAATTGTAACTTATTTACTGAAAAATATTTCACATGAAAGAAATGAAGATAATTGCAGAAATTCATCTTATATTGAGGGAGACTTTGTGTCTTATAAGCCTGTGACAGAGGGTGATAAAGTAAAATGCAGAAATGCGCTGAACCAAACCCAAATAGATCCTCCTAACGAAGGTGATAACGGGTGTCCTCAATACTTTCCTGAAGTACAAGGCGTTGTCACTGATTTACCCTACGCTGAAATTTGTAGTGAATGCCCTTGTTATGATGGTGATTTTGATGAATGTTTGATGGATTTGATAGGAGAGGTATGTTTATCCCCGAAGGGCGGTCCTGAGTGTTGCATGAACCCACCACCACCGAACCCACCACCGGAACCACTACCGCCGGAAGACGAAGAGGACAACGAAGATGATTTGGCTGCGGGCAACGAAGGCGGCAATCAACCTGATCCAGAAAACATAGTATAAAAGGAAAATAAATGACTATTAACAATCAATCTGCCCTTAGAGGTTCTCTTGCTAGCGCTACTCCGAATGCTGATTCTAGCGCTAGGTCTAACTCTATGCAGTTTAATGGCGGAGGTGGTACAAATTCGTCGGGGGAACACTTCACTTGTGATTCTGGAGAAGAATTTTATCGAGAGGCAGTAGACGGGAATATGAATGCGTGGATCGGCACAAGACCTACCAGCGCTATACAATATACTACTGGACAATTAGAATACGCTAAAACATGTTTAAAAAAGTCCTTAGAAGTTGAAGGATATAGTATAGATAATGAATTTGAAGAAGAACACACCATAACAGTAGATGACATTAATTCTAGCAGTGAGAATAGTTTTGATGCCGCAGAACATTCTGGTGTGGTTTTAAGTGATCCAAACTGCGGAAAGGGTTTAAAATTTATACTTAATATGGATGATTTTGGTAAAGGTGTTTTTGAGGTTTTGTGGAATGTTCCCGCTGGGGCAAATCAATTTGATTACTTTTCTGGCCTTGGCCTTATGGAATTAATCTGTCAGGAAGATATTCCTAGTGTTCCACAGCTTGCAGATCACGGTTGTATTATGCAATATTTAACAGATTTTGATTATTGGTATCAACTCAGCGAAGAGGTGTTTGTTGAAGATCCCGCTGGTCCCGATTCTAAAGTTGTCGGCGGCGATATAGTTAATGGTTTTCTTTATCCCAAAAATAGCTACATAAAAGTTATGCCAAACGGAGAATTTGAAGGTAAATTTGAATTTGAGAACGAAGAAGATGTGCCTATTAAGGAGTGTGATGAATTTTATGTAATTAAAGATGTTGTTAAATTAGATGTAAATGGTATTTGGGTTGAGGAAATACCGGATGAAGGTCCAATTAATGGTGGCGATACTACTACTCCTAGTGATGAAGATAAAAAATGTGTTATAAAGCATGAAGATGAAGTTGAAGGAGAAAGTTATAGCATAACGGCAATATCGGATCAAGAACCTGTGACCCATAGTTATGACTATGGCGATGTTGCTACTTCTGATCTTATGGAAATGAGCGCTATACCGCCCCTTTACTATCCTGAAAACCATTTACAATTTCTTCCTGTCTGGGACGAGGTTTATTTTGTTGAGGGGATGGTTCCATTTTACACAGATGCCGATGGTAATGTTTCGTGTCCGTGGCCGGAAACGGAAGATAAGAGCGTGGTGAATACCGTTCTCTACCACTCTAAGCAACCTAGTATAGACGCTGACAAAATATGGCATATTGACCACTGGAATAGTGTTCCGTGTTCAACCATTATAGACGAAAGTTCATCTGCCGCAGAAGGAATCTATAATAACTGCGGATTCTTTACGGCGCAGATGTTAAATTTTAGATCTGGAGAATCTACCGGCCCCCACAATCTAACGGCTGAATACTTTAAATCCGCTTCTGGTGCAATTGGTAAATCTAGCTATCCTGCGTATATATCGGCCCCAGATGGTGAAAACCCTAAAATAGATAATGAAATAGTAAAGATTCCGGTAGTGATAGATTGCTGGGATAAATGGAGCCTACCCGGTCAACCGAATTTTGATGAGCCAATACCAATTGACTATCCGGGCGATCTGGCAAATTGCAAACATTGTGATTGTCACAAGATACATCCGGGGGGTATAACTATTGATGTTGGGTGTGATCCTTGTGAAAAATGTGGAAACGGTAATGGTCCGGTTAAAAAGAACGAAGACTATTTTCACATACAAAATAATTGTCCAGAAGAGTTAGAAATTAGTCAACAGTGTAGCGGAACACATAATGGTGGTCACGGATGCTCTAATGAAGATTTTTTAAGTATACTAAACAATCTTGAACTTACAGAAAATCAAGAGTTTAGATGGGAGGTTAATTATGCCTATAGAACTGACGACAACGCTACTGCTTGGGATCATGGTTATGGGCGCGGAAATTCTAATAAAGCTGAATATGCAGAAAAGGATACTTTTAAATGTATCATAACCTATAGCGGCGGCTGCGTGGACGGTATGGATTTTATGAAGAAAACTCCAGAGCTTTCTGGGTCTAGTGACTTAACTGCCACATACAGAAGAATAGTTAGCGCTGATGAATTTAATAAGTGTGGTGATGATAGGCTTCCTAGTTTGAGTTATAGCGATATGGATTTAGTTAAGGTTGAGGGTTTTGGCGGTTATCTTGACTTTTTTCCAAAGGCGGCGCTTGCCCATAGGGTAGAACTTACCGCTATTGAAGGGGGCTTGGCTTCTTATGATTTGTCATATGGTGATGAAATAAGAGTTAAAGATATGTTGGGTAAAATAATAAATTTCGAGAGGATCGTACACAAAACCAAAGTTGAGAGTCATGATGAGTTTTGCGGGATGGGCGCCAAATTCCGAGAAGAAAGACGACAACAGTCTTACAGGGATTTATCGTCCGTCGAGCCTCCAGCCCCGAACTATAAGGTGAATTGCAAGGCTGAAAATTATAGACCTCATCTTTATGCTGATAAATATGATGTTGTAGTAGATTATGATAAAATTTTAAAAGAGTTTGATGATCTTTTAACAGAACTAGGTTTAGATCCAGAGGTGGATGGGAATAAGATACTCATGTCTCATCACTATGGTCCCGGTACAGTGTGTAAAGAGGAAGTGCGTCAGGCCATAAGGGTTCCCGCTATCGGAAATCAAAAAATAACTAGCGGCTATGACAATTGGGGGTATTTTGGTAGAAGGTGGGTAGGTGCTAGTACTCCGGGGAATCCTAATGATCCTAATGCTGGAGAATGTAATGGTATGGGTACGGCCACTTTTCAATTAGATTGTGGTGGGTCTGGGCTGGAAAGTGGAGATGGATGTTGTACTGTTTACAATAGGGAGGGAGGAAAACTCACTTGGTCGTATCGGCCCGGTATAACGTACCAATGGTGTAAGGATAAAATCGGTGATAATATCATCGGGGTTGGGATTGTCACCGATATATGTTGGATTCCTCAGACGGAAGGGCCGTGTAATGAATCCCCTAGTGAGGAAGATTGCTATGACAGCGATGATGAAAATATTAAGTGGACACTAAGAGATCAAGGTGCTTGTTCAAACCCATGTGTTCCAGATGCGCCTGTGGGCGCAGATGATAGTCAGATAGCCCAGTGTAAAAGATATAATGACGGAGATGGTGATCCTGTTCAAAAAGATGTTCCTTGTAAAGATGATGCTGATGTTTGCGGAATTGCTATCTATAAATTAGTAAATGATGGTGGGAAGAAGTGTGAGGGGAAAGTGACAGTTTGGCTGGAGTCTATTAATCCTGTCATATGGTCTTTTGACGAACAAGAAACAGAACGCCGAGGATACAAACCTTGCCCTGACGGATGTGAGCCTGATTTTCCTACTGTTGCTGATAATGACGACAGGGTGATGTTTGAAGATGGTCTTATAGTATACAGGGATGTAGCATGTGCTGGTGGTAAAGATCCAAAATGGTACTGGGATCTTGAGACACCCTGCTTAGAGGGGTGTTCCGCACTACCTCCCGGTGATATAACACAGGTTCAAATTGAAAAGGCTGCTGGTCACGAAGTCAAAGTGGAGGTAAAATGTTTTAAGAGTGGTGGACCCCAAGAAGATCAAGCCGCCTGTTTGCAAAAATATGAAGATAAACCAGTTCCAGCACCTTACTCCTCCGTAGATGGGAGAACTTGTGATGAAAATCTATTAGGCGCATATGCTGAGAAACTTATAGGCTATACAAAGGAAGATGCAGATAGGAATAACGTCTTACTTGATAATCTCGTTAAACCCATACTGCCATCTGAATTAGGGGTAGCATTAGATCAAAATAGACCACCCTTTAAAATAGTGGTAAATAAAAGTCTTTACTCTCTGCAAGAATATCGTTTTACTATAGGAGATAACTAAGAATGGTGCGCAACCCAAGAAAAAAAAGACTGGAAAAAAATCAAGAATTTTTAAACAAACAGATGCAGCCGGAAAAGCAACAGCCACCAAACATGATACAAAAAGCCTCTAACCTTGCTAAAGCTTCCGTCAAACATGCCGGTAGCGGTTTTAAGGCTGTATCAGAAGCGACAAAAAATAAACGCTTGGAAATTTGCAATAGCTGCCCCTTTAAGGCCGGAACTGAAGAAAAGCCCACCTGTAATAAATGTGGGTGCTTTTTAAAGATTAAAGCTGGATGGGCTTCAGAGTCATGCCCCATCGGGAAGTGGGGCGTTGGAGAAATTCCCAAGCCTCAAAATCGTAGACCCTCTGGTGGATGTGGATCTTGTGGCAAGAAAAAAACCTAATTTTAGTATTAATTGTGTATCTTATGTAGACAAACCTTAGAAAAGGAGAATAAAAAATGGCAACTATAGATTTTCAGGTAAATTACAGCAACGCGATGGTTCCGGGAACGGAAACCTTGTCGGGTTCTGGACTTGGCTTCTTTGGCGCTACGGCTGGATCTTCGGTCCAGATTGGTGCATATCAAAGTAGCACTTTTGTTTCAAATGGCGACGGAAGTGCCACTAGTGGACAGACAAACAACGTAAAATACGTCGCTAGCACCTTCCCCAGTGGTCAATGTAGCGTAAACAGTGCTGGTTCAGACTTTAGTATTGGGCTTAGTGGTGTTGTTAGTTATCAAACAACTCTGGGTATTAGATTTGGTCACACGACTGCGGTTAAGACTCAAAATGCCCAGTTAAGAATTTATGACAGAACTAATATTAATTATCCAGCGAGTGGTGTCAATACAAAGATTGCAGAGGTTGTTAACTGGAACGGTTCAAACCCAGTGACGCAAGGTGCTGACGGTGTTAGCTCTGCACATATTGGAAGTGGTGACGCTTTCTGGTGGGGCGAGCCTTGGCCTGCGGCATTGGTCGGAAGTCAAAACTTCTATGAAAACAGTCTTGGTACAAAGTTTTATAATGGTTTAGATACTTCAAGTGTTGTTAATGGCGATTCTAGAGTCGGAAACGGTGTTGCTACATATGATGATGAAGCTGTTGGCGGTACTGGCTTGATTGTTCCCTTGCTTGACTCTCCCGGAAGTGGTCAAAAGGGCTTGCAAGAGATTGCAGGAAGTCCACCAGCAACACCAAACGGTACGAATTATGGACTTGTTTGGCCTAAGTGGTCGCAGTATATTAACTCAAGCTCTCAAAGTACTTGGGCGCCTGCTGTCGGTAGTTTCGACGGAGACTCTACTAATGGTAAGAAGTATACATTTGGTGGAACGGGGCTTCATACTCACCACACTTGGTGCGTAGCTCTTTCCGCAAGCCCGCTTGCTATTGGTTCCAAAGAACAGTACGGTCTTTATGTCTCTTTAGAATATCTATAAGGTTTGTCGCTTTGTACCATAGAGGCAAAAGAAAACCCCGCTTTACGGCGGGGTTTTTTTCTAGGATGATGCTATGAATTATGATCTAGCCATAATGACAGATTGAATCCTAAATTATTCTACCTGTTTGGTCTTGGGGTTCCATTTAGTCCAACCCTTATCCGGCAGCCAATTTCCATCGGCGTCTTTCCTCTTCGGAAACAATCCTCCACCTTTCTTATTGGCTCCAAACGCTAGCTTTGCGCCACAGTCCTGACATCTAATCTCATAATATTGATTATCGTCTACCATTCTAACTACATATCTAAGATTTTCAGATCCGCATTTACCGCATTTAGTTTCTCCAAAAACCTCTTGGAAAACAGAAAGTTGGTTAAACACCTCTTTAGGGGTGTCGCATTCAAATTCTACGTTAAGGTTTCCCAGTTTGTAATTTAATTTCATATTTTTCTCCAGTTTGAGTCGTATCCCACAATCTTTTCGGGCTTGGGTTTACTTTTTGTTTGGTATTCGTTTAAATTAGCCAGCATCTTAGACGCGGTGGCTTTACTTACTTCCCCAATGGTGTCGTAATTATTTTCTCCAGAATTAATAAACGCAATTACATTAATGTCTAACTGTTTACATTTTCCATCAATAAAATTGGTCTGAGGAACACTGATAGGGTCTTCTTCGTTCCACTCTCCTGTCGTGGGTTTAGCATTGATTGATTGTCTAACAATCGCCACAACATCCTTGTTTCTTGGAATCTCTTCTGCGGCTACACACCGCACTTTAAGAGCCTTTCTGAGACAACGACCTTCGGCCTTGGTACTCGCTGTGGCGGCTGGATGGGCGCAAAATAGGTCGTCTGTATTGCCATGCCAGCAGTCAGCAACGTCTCCATAAGTCCTAAGTTGTCCTGAGTTCATCCAATCAATGATAACCTCAAAGGATACAGTAGCCCTACCCGGACCATTTGGATCGTCTGAGGCGATTACCTGAGTTGGCCTGCTTACGATTATGTCTCCGAGTAGTTCTTCTGCGACTCTTCGCAGTCCAACAGTGAGAGGATTTCCGTTATACATTTCTGATTTATGAAATTTATCCATGACATAATCATTCCATTCGTCAGACCCATAAGATGGCATTGTCATATCTGGGTCTTCTGATTTTTCCACATCCTTTTCCTTTTCTAGCGTCTCTTTATCAAACAAGTCCGTATCCACAGCGTCCAAAGTATCACTCATTGCCTATCTCCAATTCAATAAAACGTTTAGTTTTAGGTGGAAACTTTTCCTTCACGCTTTCCACCTCTACCGAAACCAAATCCCACAATCTTCTCTCTACAGCGCGAGACATACTCTTACAGAGATATCTAACGCGAATAACGCAAAAACCCTTTGAAATCAAGAGTCCATTTTTAATGGAGTCAAATTTTGTAACGTCTTGTAATTTCTTCTCTCCAAAAATAGGAAGAAAGTGTTGTGGCCCATCTATCTCTATTATAGTATTCAGACCCGGCAAAAACAAGTCAATTTCAAAATTACCTTCAACAAGATCCTTTTTATGGATTACAACATCATAACCCGCCTCGTTGAGCTTCCTCTGTAGGAACTTCTCAGCCTTAGACCCCTCTATGGAGGCTATCCTAAGCGCCCTACCAGCCTTCTCCATCATATCTCTTTTTTTATCTGCTGGAATTTTATCCCATCTTCCCCTTGCTCCTTCTGAAAATTTTTCCCTATCTTCGTCTGAGAGATTCTTCCACCGTAGTTCTGCACCCTTGCTTATTTTGTTCTTTTCTTCTTCTGTTCGTTTTTCCCCTTTTGTTGGATGCTTACTGCGCCCGGATTTTATGGCGTTAGTCTGAGCCTCGGAGCGGCTTCTTAGTATTACTCCGTTCTTTTTTAAGATCCTTTCGATCTTCTTGGGGTATGTGTTTAGCTCTTTAGCAATAGAGTACGTGCTACTATCTTGTTCATATTGCGATATTACATAACCCTCATCTATGTTAGACATTTTTCTTTCTCCATTATTTCTAGTAATTGTTCATTATTCCAATCTTCTACTATTCCGATAGCCTCTTTATTGCAAAAATTATTTATAATGTCTGCGTGTGACTTACTTCTTGCTATGATCTTTAATCTGTCGTCTCTTAAAATATTGCATACCTGTGTGAAATTCATCGGCCTAACAAGCCACTCTAGATCCCACAGGTACAAATACTTTTTACAGTTATTGTTTGACTTTAATAAGATGTCCGCCTCTTCCAGATTTGTAGCTATAGCCATCCCGATGTAGTCCGAGAAGAAAGACACGCTAGAACAAGAAAAGAGGGGTTTTGTTACAGGAACCCCCAGATTGGCAACGAAGGCAGAACAAGAAAAGTTTGGATCTCTTGATAGTTCGTTAAACTTTTTTATAAGATAAAAGGACTGCTGGGATGGTCCTAAGTCTTTTACGATTGCCGCTATGTTAATCATTAAATTTCCTTATATTATCTATTATATATTCAACATTATTAGAGCTTAGTTTTTCGTGAAACGGAATGCTTACAGTTTGCTTTTCTTCTAAATCTGATTTAGGCATATCCCTGTATTTTACTATATTTTTTACAAGATAATGTTTATGAAAGGCTTTGTAGTGTATGCCGCATTGGATTCCTGCCTTCTTCATTTCTTCTATAAACTTAGAATTATCTTTAACTCTTATTCTATATAGATGATGGCTCTTATTATTATAACCTAAAGATTCGTTAAATGCAAGTCTAATCTGATCTAAAGTATTATTTTTTTTATCTAGCTTTTTCAGGTTTTCATATGCCATCCTAGCCTGTATGGAGTTGCCATGCATCTTATATCCAAGCATCACCTGTTCTCTGTCCCAAGCATTTTTAGACGGCTTAGTGCCATTAAGAACCATCGTCTTGTATCTATCTATAACATATTTACTATCGGAAACAATCATGCCCCCGTCACATCCCCCCACGGGTTTTGTTGGATAAAAGCTGAATATCATCACATCAGCGCCTGTCGCTATTTTAGCGTACTGGTTTTTATCTACCATTTGTGCAGAATCCCAAATACCGGGATGTAATTCATAAATATCCCCAACCCAATCTATATCGTCGTGAAACTCCATTTTGTTTCCAGAGCTTACAATCACATTAGGAATAACAGGGGGCGTAATGCTTGGTATTCTTATTGTTGTGTTTAAGCCCTTTAGAGATAAGTAGATCAAGCTAGAAGCGCTATTAGCAAAGCACGCATATTTTGCGCCCACATACTCTGCAAAAGCCTGTTCAAATTCCTCAACTATTTCTCCGTGAAGAATATTCCCAAGCTCACTTGTGTTAATTTGATAGTCGTTTATATTAAATAGTCTTATCATTTGAAAAAAATGTATCCGAATTTATGTTTTTGTCGTCAATAAATAAATCATACGCGGGCTTGCCCATCTTTAATTCGTGATACTTTACCCCCCATGTTTGAAATTGTTTTTTGGTTACTTCATACCAGTTTATGCCCGTCATAGTTCCGCGAGCAGTCCAATATACAATAGTGTTCCCTTCATCAAAAAGCTTATTTATTTTTTCAATTCTGTCTTTTACGGGCGTTGCTTTTGCATAATCCCTATCTTTAGGGCTTTCGCAAATTGTTTCATCTATGTCAACATAAATTAGCATTTTAAAATCTCCAAAGATTCTGGAGTCGGCTGAAACTCATCACTAAAAGACATATCTTCTTTATCTTCAATTAAGCAGAGGCTAGCATCGACCAGACCCCTTTTGTGAAGCTTAATTATCAGATCTATTTCGCCTTGGTGGTCATGGCCGCCGTATAGATTTGTGTGATGATTATAGGTGTGGCGTACAAGATCCTGTTCCTGCAACGAAAACCCTATCATAAAAGGCTTTACATTAGTCGCTATACAGAAGGCGACATGTGCAAGTCCGCATTTTAGAAGCCCTCTGTTGCGACCATGCCCATGATCTATTCCATTTTCTTCTATCACATGAGCCATTAGCTTTGAGTTATTGTGTTCATAGTGAACAAAGTGGGATGTTGAGGTTTTTAAAAAATTGTAAAATCTCTTTACATGCTCCATGTCTGTTTTCTCTTTGTATTCTCTATATAATTCCTCTACATCAGCCATTCTTTGATAGTGGTCGTATACATGATTATTGCACACCTGAATAGTGGAATCCCTTTTGCCATATCCCATATCGGGAAGAAGCATATTACTTCTGACTATTACTTCAAAACTGTCTACCAAATCGTTAAATTCGATGTTCTCATATTTTTTTGATCCGCAAATAATAGGACTCATGCTAATCTTCCTGAATATAAGATTTTATGGTTTCTTCTATACCTTTTGAAAAATCAGTCTTTTGAAAATCTACAAACTCTAACATCTTATCGTTCGTGATGCTGTATCTAGAGTCGTGTCCGAGTCTATCTTTAACAAATTCTATACACTGGTCTGGATGTAGATTAAAATACTCTAATATCTTTTGAATTACTTCAATATTGTTTCTCTCGTCCCTAAAGGTTATGTTGTATGTTTCGTTATTAAAATTGGCATTTTGTAAGATGTTGTATATGATTTTAACTGAATCCTTTACATAAATCCAATCTCTAATATTCTTACCGTCTCCATAAACGGGGATCTTATCGCCCTTTTTTAAGGATCTTATTATGGTTGGTACGAATTTTTCACCGTTTTGCCTAGGTCCGTAGTTGTTGCTCATTCTTATCATAACATAATCAATGTCAAAAGTGTTTGAATAAGCTCGCACTATGTGTTCCGCAGCGGCTTTTGTGGCAGAGTAGAAGTTTTGTGGCGATAGTTTGTCCTCTTCATTAAAGGAGCCGCTATCAATTGGCCCATACACCTCATCAGTAGATATATGACATATCGGAACTTCTAGATCCTTGCACACCTCCATCAAGGATTTCGTGCCAGTTATGTTTGAATCTATAAAACAGTTGTCGCCAAGTATAGAATTATCAACATGAGATTCCGCCGCAAAGTGGATAATACATTCAATTTCATTTTCTTGTGCTATATTTTTTATTTTGCCGGTTGAGCATATGTCTAGTTCGTAAAATTTAAAGTTTTGATGTGGTTTTAGGTTTGAAGATTTTCCGGCGTAAGTCATTTTATCTACACCCACTACCTTACATCCCCTTTTTAATAAGAGGTCTAAGGCGTGGCTGCCAATAAATCCAGCACATCCTGTTATCAGAATGTTATTCTTTGTCATAAATTAATCCATTTGTATAGTGGTAAGACTCCATAGTTCCAGCATCCATCCAAAATTCCTCAAGAATACTGTATTCACACTCATAATTTTTTAACATATAGTTATTAACGCTGGTTATTTCGTATTCGCCTCTGGGGGATTTCTTTATGTTTTTTAGCGCGTTAAAAACTTTGTTACTGTACATATAAATTCCCATGCAACCTAGGTTGCTCTTGGGCTTTTTGGGCTTTTCTTCTATCTTTGTAAGCTTTTTTTGTTTAGTAAACACTCCAACGCCATATCTTTCTGGATCTTCCACCTCTTTAAAGAATAGCTTTACATCACAAGTAAAGTTTTCCACATCCTTAGACAAGTCTCTTTCAAAAACATTGTCGCCCAGTATCACCAAGCAGCTATCATCATGCACAAAGTTTCTGCACAGCTTGAGCGCCCCGGCTATGCCGTCAGGCTTGTCTTGGACCTTAAAGGTGAACTGACAGTCGTATTCATTTCCGCTGCCTAGAAAGGCT
>Ga0114997_10003816_pt1 | contig 11786 bp, 5 predicted proteins | sample ArcticOcean_MG_C_2_FD_87045 | JGI IMG/M metagenome (GOLD analysis project Ga0114997, IMG submission 87045) | Marine microbial communities from western Arctic Ocean - ArcticOcean_MG_CB4_136 | ecosystem: Environmental > Aquatic > Marine > Oceanic | place: Arctic Ocean: Canada Basin | collected... | reverse complement strand
TTCAGAATAAATTCCATCGTTTTTGCTAACTGATATTCTGTGATCTGCAAAATTATATTCAGATAACTCTAGCTTCAAATCTTCATCATTTTTATCTGAAATTGCGCAGCGGTAATATTCAATTTGATCTTGAAGATTATTTAAATAAATATTAGATACCAAGTTTCTGTAGTTTTTTGGTTCCGGTTCGATTGCAATTGATTGTTTTGCATATTTACGACTAACAACAGGTATACATATTGATCCAATATTTGCCCCTACATTTAAAAATAAATCTATTGGATTTGTTTTTACATCAGGAAAACAAATGTTTATGGCTTTTTTGAATTTAATAAAATCATAAGTTCCACTAACATATAAAAACTTAGATACAACTTTGTCATCAGAATTTATAATATACTTTTCAGTATCTGAACTTTTTATTAAAAATTTATTTTTTAAAGACTCAAAATAAATATATCTTGCTAGAGGATTGTTAAATAAAAAGGAAAAAAATTTTGTTAGGTAGATAAAAGGAAATAGTAAAATATTAATAATCTTAATTATTAATAACTTTTTATCATTTTCTAATTTATCATCTAAATAAACATGTATCTTGTTGAATAAAGAATTTAACATTTTTTTAACCTAGTTTTTTAATGGCGCGCCTGCTAGGAGTTGAACCCAGAACCTCCTGGTCCGTAGCCAAGCGCTCTATCCAATTGAGCTACAGGCGCTCATTGTTTTTCTATCAAAGTATATGTGTTATTTAAAGAATATTCTTAAAAATTGAACTAATATTAATTTTTTTTTAAATATTTTTTTAGAAGCACTTTCTGCACCCAGAGTTTAGCATCTAAATCAACATAATTTGATTGAAATAACTTACTTATATTTTTAAAAATTAAAATCATAATATAATGCAAGTGACAATATTATCATGGCTGAAAAAGGATATAATTGTGTTATAATTAAAACATACGATGTCCACTGAAATACTTGTTCCTGATATTGGCGATTTTGATAGTGTAGAAATTATAGAGATCCTTGTTAAATCTGGAGATCTTATAAAAAAAAATGATCCTATAGTTACTCTAGAAAGTGACAAATCTAGCGTAGAAGTTCCGTCACCTTTTGAAGGAAAAATTTCACAACTAAAAGTAAAAATAGGAGACAAAGTGTCAAGAGGTAGTGTTTTAGCTTTGATAGAAAGCAATAAAGAAAAATTTGAAAATAAGCCTGTTAATAAAATAGAAACTAAAAAAGAAGAAAAGGTGCCACCTGCAAGTGAAAAAATTATTAAAGAAGCTGAAATTTTAACAAAAGAAAAAAACTTAAATGGAAATCGCAATAAAGTTTATTCTAGACCCAATGGATCGGATATTGATCCTATAGAGACACAAGAATGGCTGGATTCTTTGGAGGCTGTTGTAAAAAAAGATGGAACAGAGAGAGGGCACTATTTATTAAAAAAATTAATTAATGAAGCTTACAAAGAAGGTTCTAACCAACCGTTAACTCGTATTACTCCATATGTAAATACAATACCCGTAGAAACAGAAGTCAAATCTCCTGGAGATCAAAATATAGAAAGAAGAATAAGATCTTTAATTAGATGGAATGCTGCCGCTATGGTAGTTAAGGCTAATAAAAAAAATCCAGAGCTTGGAGGTCATATAGGAACATTCGCCTCAGCAGCAACACTTTATGACGTAGGAATGAATCATTTTTGGAGAGGAAAAAATAATAAATTTGGTGGTGATTTAGTTTATTTTCAAGGTCATAGTGCACCAGGAATGTACGCAAGAGCATTTTTGGAAGGAAGATTATCAGCGGGTCAATTAGGAAATTTTAGACAAGAAGTTGGTGTCGATGGATTATCATCATATCCTCATCCGTGGTTAATGCCAAAGTTTTGGCAATTCCCAACTGTATCAATGGGACTCGGTCCAGTTTTATCGATTTATCAAGCAAGATTTACAAAATATTTAATAAACAGAGGTTTAATAAAAGATGAAAATAGAAAAATTTGGACTTTCTTGGGTGATGGAGAAACAGATGAACCTGAATCTTTAGGAGCAATTAGTTTAGCTTCTAGAGAAAAATTAGACAATCTTATATTTGTAATCAACTGTAATTTACAGAGATTAGACGGTCCCGTTAGAGGAAATGGTAAAATAATCCAAGAGCTTGAAGGAATATTTAGAGGGGCAGGCTGGAATGTTATAAAAGTAATTTGGGGATCTTATTGGGATCAGTTATTAACTAAAGATAAAACAGGTTTGTTAATTAAGAGAATGAATGAGTGTGTTGATGGTGAGTATCAAGCATTTAAAGCAAATAATGGATCTTATGTGAGAGAAAAATTTTTTGGCAAATACCCTGAGTTAAAAGATTTAGTATCATCTATGACAGATAGAGATATATGGAAACTTAATAGAGGAGGTCATGATCCACATAAGGTTTATGCAGCTTATGATGAGGCTATGAAAACTAAAGGAAAACCTACTGTAATTTTAGCAAAAACAATTAAAGGTTATGGTATGGGAAAATCTGGAGAGAGTATAAATATTACACACCAACAAAAAAAATTAGGAGAGGAAGATTTACTTTATTATAGAGATCGTTTTGATATTCCTCTCACTGATAAACAGGTAAAAAATATAGAGTTTTATAAACCTGATGAAAAATCAGATGAAATAAAATATCTTAAAGAAAGAAGAATGAAACTTGGTGGCAACTTACCTGAACGAACTTGTTTTGCAAAACCAGTAAAAAAACCATCAAAAGATATTTTTGAGAATATGCTTAAATCTTCTGGTGAACGGGAAATGTCGACCACTATGGCTTTGGTTAGAATGTTAACAAATTTATTGAGAGATAAAAATATAGCTCCTAAATTAGTGCCAATTATTCCAGATGAAGCTCGAACATTTGGAATGGAGGGATTTTTTAGAAAAATTGGAATTTATGCACACGAGGGTCAAAAGTATGAGCCTGAAGATTCTGAACAGTTAAGCTCTTATAGAGAAGATAAAAAAGGACAAGTGTTGGAAGAAGGAATAACAGAAACTGGCGCAATGTCTTCTTTTATAGCTGCTGGAACCTCTTATACAAATCATGATCTTGAAATGATACCCGTTTATACTTTTTATTCTATGTTCGGATTTCAAAGAGTAATGGATCTTATTTGGGCAGCTGGAGATTCTCAAACGAGAGGTTTTCTTGTGGGAGCAACATCAGGAAGAACTACTTTAGCAGGAGAGGGCTTGCAGCACCAAGATGGTCATAGCCAACTATTAGCTTCTACTGTTCCCAATTGCATAAGTTACGATCCTACATTTGCATACGAATTAGCAATAATTTTTCAAGATGGTTTAAGAAGAATGCACGATGAACAGCAAAACATTTTTTATTATTTAACAACAATGAATGAAAACTACAAACATCCGGAGATGCCAAAAAACTGTGAAAAGGGTATTATTAAGGGAATGTATTTATTTAAAGAATTTAACAACAAAGGAAAAATAAAAGTGCAATTATTAGGTAGTGGAACAATTCTAAGAGAAATGATTGCAGCTGGTGAAATACTAAGTAAAGAATATAATATAGACAGTGATGTTTGGAGTGTAACAAGTTTTAATGAATTAAGAAAAGATGGAATGAAAATTGAAAGGCAAAACCTTTTACACCCTGATGAAAAACCAAAAAAATCATATGTAGAAGAATGTCTCGGAAAAAGAGATGGAATGATTATTGCAGCGTCTGATTATATGAGAAGTTTTGCAGATCAAATCAGACCCTACACATCAAAAGCATTTTATTCATTCGGTACAGATGGCTATGGAAGAAGCGATAGTAGAAAAAATCTAAGAAAATTTTTTGAAGTTGATAAAGAACATATTGTAACATATACATTAAGTGCATTAGCAAAAGAACAACTTGTCCCTTCAAAATATGCTGAGAAAGCTATCAAGAAGTATAAAATTGATAAAGAAAAACCTATGCCAATTATATTGTAATTATGAGTGAAAAAAAAATATCTATAATTAGTGCTAGTCCAAAAACAAGAAAGTTTGCAAGAGAACTTGGTGCTGATTTGAGTTTAGTAAAAGGTTCAGAGAGAGAAGGAAGAGTAACTGAAAATGATGTCAAATTATTTGTTAACGAATCTCTTTCTAAAAAAAATCAACAGCAAAAAAAAATTGTTATGCAGCCGTATAATCATGCTGAATTTGGAGAAGTTGATGAAAAGCCAATACCAAGAATAAAAAAAATTGCAGGACCTCATTTACAAAAGTCGTGGAACGAAATTCCCCATGTTACTCAGCATGACGAAGCTGATATAACTGAAATGGAAAGTTTTAGAAAATCTTTAAGAGATTTATATACCGGTGAAAAAATTTCAGTAACACCATTGGCTTTTATTATTAGAGCAGTAGTCGAAGCTCTGAAAGACTATCCAAATTTTAATGCTTCTTTAGATCTAGAGAAAGATAAAATAATATATAAAAAATACTATCATATAGGAATAGCAGTAGACACTCCTCATGGTTTAATGGTTCCAAAAATCAGAGACGCAGATAAAAAAGATATAAATGCCCTTGGGGAGGAATTAAAAAAAGTAAGCAAGCTTTCTGCAGAGTTAAAAATTGATAAAAAAGAATTTTTTGGTGGGTCTATGACAATTTCAAGTTTGGGCGGCATAGGAGGAGGTTTTTTTACACCAATTATAAACCAACCAGAAGTAGCAATTCTTGGTGTAGGAAGAGCTGAGAGAAAGCAAGTATTTATGGGCGATAAGTATGAAAGTAGAGTTATGTTACCTTTATCACTTTCGTACGATCATCGAATTATAGATGGAGCTGAAGGCGCTAGATTTTGTGTTCATTTAAAAGAAAGTTTAGGAAAAGATTTTGCCTATAAGTTAGCAGTTTAAATATATGACAAAATCAATGTCTTTATTAAGTGCTATTTTATGTACATTTATTTGGGGAACAACCTTTATTGCTCAAGACACGGGGATGGATAAAATTGGTCCTCTAACTTTTAATGGAACAAGATTTTTCATTGGTTTTGCTTCAATTATTCCATTTGCATTAATATTTGAAGGGAAAAAAATTTCTTTAGAAATAAATAAAAATAAAAAATTATTTTATAAATTACTTTTTTGGGTAGGTGTTTTTTTATTTTTAGGTACATATGTTCAGCAAGCTGCCTTACTTTATACAGATGTAGCAAACGCTGCTTTTTTTACAATTTTCTATGTACCAATGGTTCCTATTATTCTTTTTTTATTTTATTCTAAATCTCTACATTGGAGTATTTGGCCGTCTGTTTTATTTTGTATTATAGGAGTTTATCTTTTGAGTGATTTTTCAGATGCTACAGTTCGATTAGGTGATGGTTTAGTTATTCTTTGTGCTCTATTTTGGAGCTTGCATATAATATTTATTGGGCATTTTATAAAAAATTTTAATCTACCTTTATTTTTTGGCTCATTACAAGCTTTAATAGTTTCAATTTTTTCAATTATTTTTGCAGTATTTTTTGAAACAATAACAATTCCTAATATATTAAATGAATATGTATCGATAATATATGCAGGAGCACTATCTGGTGGGATTGCATTTACTTTACAAATATATGCCCAAAAAAATATTTCAGCAGCCCCAGCTGCTATTATATTTTCTCTAGAGGGTGTTTTTGCAGCAATAGCAGCGTGGATTATTCTAAATCAAATTTTAGATATGAATAATATAATAGGATGTTTATTAATACTTTCTGGGGTTTTGCTATCACAATTGGCACCAATCAATAAAAAAATTTATAAATAAACTATAGCTAGCAAAATCAAAGATAAGATAATTCTATATAATACAAATATTTTTAAACTAAATTTTCTAATAAAATTTAAAAAGATTGCTATCGTAGTGTAAGAAAAGGCAAAAGAGAATATAACAGCAATGATAGCTAAAAAATTAAGTTCCTGACTACCCTCTATGAAAATATTATATATTCCCAATAAACTTGCAGCACTTAGGGCTGGTATTGCTAAAAAAAAGGAAATCTTTGCAGAATCGAGTCTATTAAATCCTAATAAACGTCCTGAAGTTATAGTGATACCAGATCTACTTACGCCGGGTATTAAAGATAAGATTTGAAATAAACCAAAAATAATTGCAGCCTTTATAGTAAAGTTTTTTTGAATTGTGTAAGTCATTTTTTTTTTATCACTTAAATATAAAAGAATACCAAATAATAAACTCATCCAACCAACTACCTCTAAACTTCTTAATTGCTCAATCAAACCTGTTTTATAAAGAAAATAACCAAACGGTATAATCGGAATGGTTCCTATTAAAATTTTTAATAAAAAGGATTTATTTTGAATAAAATTAAATAAATCATTTCTAAAATAAACTATAATTGCGGCAAGTGAACCAAGATGCAAACAGATATCAATTAATAAACTTTGGTTATTGAAATTATAATATTTTGTAATAACTAAAAGATGAGCTGCTGAGCTTACAGGCAAGAATTCTGTTATACCTTGAATAATTGATAAGATTAGAATTTCTACAGAGGAAAGCATGAAATAAGACTATTGCATAGCAGGTATGCAATATAAATTATATTTTTACTGGATAATTGATAATATAGGTCAGCTTTAATGCCCTAAAAATGCTTTTAGCTATATTTATATTGGTGTAAAATCAAAAAATTAGAGAAAAAATATGTCAGAAAATATGCTCAAATTCATAAAAGTTAATAAAGAAAACCCTGAAAAGAGGGAAGTTGGAAAACGTTTAGATGATTTTAATGAAATTTATGATCAGTTTATTAATGATAAAGCAAAAGAGCAATCAAGCAGATGCTCTCAATGTGGAATTCCATTTTGCCAAATTCATTGCCCATTGCAAAATAATATTCCCGATTGGTTAAAACTTACCGCAGAAGGAAGGCTTCAAGAGGCAAGTGAATTAGCACACAGCACTAACAATATGCCAGAAATTTGTGGCAGGATATGCCCACAAGATAGATTGTGTGAAGGAAATTGTGTTATCGAACAATCTGGACATGGTACCGTAACTATTGGATCGGTTGAAAAATATATTACAGATAATGCATGGGAAAAAGGATGGATAAAACCAATTAAAATTAACAAAGAATTAGATCAATCGGTTGGAATTATTGGAGCGGGGCCAGCTGGGTTAGCTTGCGCAGAAGAGCTTAGGAAACTGGGATATAAAATAACTATTTATGACAGATATGATAGAGCGGGAGGATTATTAATTTATGGTATACCCAATTTTAAATTAGAAAAGTTTGTAGTAGAAAGACGTACTAATATTTTAAAAGAGAGTGGAATAAAATTTAAACAAAATTTTGAAATTGGAAAAACTATAACACTTAATGAATTAAAAAAAAGACACGATGCTGTGCTTATAGCTACGGGAGTTTATAAACCAAGGGAAGTTAATTTACCTGGTTATGGTTTAAATAATATTTTTCCTGCTATGGATTTTTTAACCGCCTCTAATAGAAAAGGTTTAGGAGATAGAGTTGAAGATTTTGAAAATGGAAAACTAAATGCAGAAAATAAAAATGTTGTTGTAATTGGTGGTGGAGACACTGCGATGGATTGTGTGCGTACTGCTATTAGACAAAATGCTAAGTCTGTAAAATGTCTTTATAGAAGAAATAAAGAAAATATGCCAGGCTCAATAAGAGAAGTTAATAATGCAGAAGAAGAAGGAATTAAATTTATTTGGTTATCAAACCTTAAAGAATTTATCGGTAAAGAAAAAATTTCTTCATTAATAGTTGAAAAAATTAAACTTGGAGCTCCAGACACTTCAGGAAGACAAACTCCTGAACCTATACCAAATTCAGATTTTGAAATAAAGACAGATATTGTAATTAAGGCTCTTGGTTTTGATCCAGAAGATTTACCAAAAATGTTTGGAGATTCAAATCTTTTAGTTTCTAAATACGGTACTATAAAAATTAATATGAAAACAATGGAAACAAGTACACCGGGAGTTTTTGCAGCAGGAGATATAGTTAGAGGGGCATCTTTAGTGGTTTGGGCTATTAAGGACGGAAGAGATGCTGCTCTTTCAATTAAAAATTATTTAGAATTACTAAAAGTAAAAAAAACTAAAGCAGCATAAGATGAAGTTATATAAAGAAAATTTAAAAAAGTTAACTGAAAATAACGTTTATGATCCTAGAAATGAGCATGATGCTTGTGGTGTAGGTTTTGTTGCATCAACAGAAGGTAAAAAATCAAGAAAAGTTGTTGAATTTGGAATACAAGCTTTAAAAGCTGTGTGGCATCGAGGCGCTGTAGATGCTGATGGAAAAACTGGAGACGGTGCGGGAATTCACATTGAGATTCCCAAAGATTTTTTTATTGAAAGAATTGAAAATGCAGGACGCAGACACGATCAAGGTGAAATATGCGTTGGGATGATTTTCTTACCAAAAAATGATTATGTTATTCAAGAAAAATGCAAGACTATTGTAGAAAATGAGCTACTAAGTAAAAACTATTATATTTATAGATGGAGACAAGTTCCTGTTAATACTAAGGTTCTTGGCAGAAAAGCAGAAAGCAACAGGCCAGAAATTGTTCAAGTAATTTTTAAATCAAATAACATAAATTTGAAAGACGATGAATTAGAAAGAGATTTATTTGTTATTAGAAAAAAAATTGAAAAACAGTCTAATTTACTAAAAATAAAAGATTTTTATATATCCTCGTTCAGTTCTAGATCTATTATTTATAAAGGTATGTTTTTAGCAGAATCTTTATCTGATTTTTATCCCGACTTAATGGATGAAAGGTTTATTTCAAGATTTGCAATTTTTCATCAGAGATATTCTACAAATACTTTTCCCAGCTGGGATTTGGCACAACCATTTAGAACTTTGGCTCATAATGGGGAAATTAATACAATTAAAGGAAATATTAATTGGATGAAAATTCATGAGCAGGACATGAGTAATAAAATTTTTGAAAATATTGAAGATTTGAAACCAGTAATTGCTTCTGGAAACTCTGATTCAGCAGCGCTAGATAATGTATTCGAGTTACTTGTCCGTTCAGGAAAGTCAGCACCACTTGCAAAACTTATGCTTATACCAGACGCATGGTCTAAAAGAAGAAAAACTGTCTCAAGATCACATCAGCAGCTTTTTAATTTTTTAAATAGCACAATTGAACCATGGGATGGACCAGCAGCCATTTCTGCAACAGATGGAAAGTGGATTATTGCAGCTCAAGACAGGAATGGACTACGCCCATTAAGATATACAATTACTTCTGATAAGCTTTTATTTGCTGGATCAGAAACAGGGATGATTTCATTTCCGGATGAAAAAATTATTTTTAAGGGAAGGCTAGGGCCCGGACAAGCAATAGCAGTAGAACTAAATAAAGGTCACATCTATGACAGCAAGAGTCTTAAAGATGAAATTTCAAAAGATTATAAAAAATATAATAAACAAATAATTGATTTAGATAAAAAATTTAATGTCAAAAAAGAAAAATTTATTTATAAAGGTGATGAATTAAGGCGTAGACAGTTATTGGCTGGCCTAAGCATTGAAGATTTAGAACTTATTCTACATCCAATGGTAGAGGATAAAAAAGAAGCGGTAGGTTCTATGGGTGATGATACGCCAATAGCCGTTTTGTCTGATAAGTACAGACCTTTGTCTCATTTCTTTAGACAAAATTTTAGCCAGGTGACAAATCCCCCAATCGATTCTTTGAGAGAAAATGAAGTAATGAGTTTAAAGACACGTTTTGGAAATACAGGAAATATTCTAGATTTTGAAAATTTAACTAAAGATAATATTTATGTAATTGAAAGTCCTATTTTATCTAATATGCAATTTGAAAATTTTTCAAACCTTTTCAAAGAAAATTTAAGAGTTTTGGACTGTACATTTAATATCGATGAAAATTTAAAAGAGCGATTGGAAGAATTAAGATCAGAAGCCGAAATTGCTGTAAGAGAAGGTGTAAAGCATTTAATTTTAAGTGATATAAAAATTAATGAAAAGAAATCTCGAATACCAATGGTTCTTGCAATTGGTGCAATAAATTCAAGACTTATTAATTTAGGGATTCGAGGTTTTGCGTCAATTAATGTTCAAACAAGTGAAACTTTAGACACCCACTCATTTGCAGTTTTATTAGGAGTTGGAGCTACTACGATTAATCCTTATCTAGCATTTGACTCTATATATCAAAGATATGAAAAAAAACTATTTGGTAAATTTAACTTTAATGAGTGCGTTCGAAGATATATCGAGTCTGTAGACAAAGGTATGCTTAAAATAATGTCCAAAATGGGCATATCTGTTTTAAGTGCTTATAGAGGTGGGTGCAATTTTGAAGCAGTTGGACTCAGCAGATCAGTCGTTGCAGAGTACTTTCCTGGAATGGTGTCTAGAATATCAGGAATAGGTATAGCTGGAATAGAAAAAAAAATAAAAGAACTACATAAAAAAGCTTTTCAAAAAAATGTTTTGATTCTTCCAATAGGTGGAATCTATAAATATAGAAAAAATGGAGAAACTCACCAATATCAAGGCAAATTAATTCATATGCTTCAAAGCGCTGTCAGTTCTAATTCTTATAAAATTTATAAGAAATATGCTCATGAGATTTATAATTTACCAATAATAAATTTAAGGGATCTTTTAGATTTTAAAAAATTAGGCAAACCAATTGATATTAAAGAAGTTGAACCTATAGAAACTTTAAGAAAAAGATTTGGAAGTGGCAGCATGTCTCATGGAGCCTTATCAGCCGAGGCTCATGAAACTTTAGCTATTGCAATGAATAGAATTGGAGCTGCTTCGTGTAGTGGTGAAGGTGGAGAAGATCCAAAAAGATTTATAAAAAGAGAAAATGGAGATAGTGCCAATTCAAAAGTTAAACAAATCGCGTCAGCAAGATTTGGTGTAACAATTGAGTATTTGAATAATTGCTCAGAAATTGAGATAAAAATTTCACAAGGAGCTAAACCTGGAGAGGGAGGACAATTACCAGGCTTCAAAGTAACAAAAGAAATTGCAAAATTAAGATATTCTACACCTGGGGTAACTTTAATATCACCTCCTCCTCACCATGACATTTATTCTATAGAAGATTTGGCTCAACTTATTTATGATCTTAAACAATCTAATCCTAAAGCACGAGTTGGTGTGAAATTGGTTGCATCTAGTGGTGTTGGCACAATAGCAGCAGGCGTTGCCAAAGCAAAAGCAGATGTGATCTTAATTTCAGGACATTCTGGTGGAACAGGAGCAAGTCCGCAAACTAGTGTTAAATTTGTTGGAATACCATGGGAAATGGGTCTCACAGAAGTAAATCAAATTTTAACTTTAAACAATTTAAGACAAAATATTACTTTGAGAACCGATGGAGGTATTAAAACAGGTAGAGATGTTATTATTGCAGCAATGTTGGGGGCTGAAGAATTTGGAATTGGAACCACATCATTAGTAGCTATGGGATGTATAATGGTTCGACAATGCCATTCCAATACTTGTCCTGTAGGCGTTTGCACACAAGATGAAGATTTGAGAAAAAAATTTACAGGAACACCAGAAAAAGTTGTTAATCTATTTTCATTTATAGCTGAAGAAGTTAGAGAAATTTTAGCAGGTTTAGGTTTTAAAACTTTAAACGAAATTGTTGGTAGATCTGATTTATTAAAGCAAGTAAGTAGAGGCACTTCAAATTTAGATGATTTAGATCTAAGTCCCTTATTAGTTCAAGCAGA
>Ga0114997_10003815_pt1 | contig 11786 bp, 9 predicted proteins | sample ArcticOcean_MG_C_2_FD_87045 | JGI IMG/M metagenome (GOLD analysis project Ga0114997, IMG submission 87045) | Marine microbial communities from western Arctic Ocean - ArcticOcean_MG_CB4_136 | ecosystem: Environmental > Aquatic > Marine > Oceanic | place: Arctic Ocean: Canada Basin | collected... | reverse complement strand
TGGCAGCAAAAGTTTTAGGAGCAAGCTCTGTAACTGTAGAAATTAATGAAGGGGAAAAATATGCGACTCACACTCAGAGACTAGGTGATTTAGGTCGAAAACATGGAATTTATATCGGCTACCATGCTCATACCCAAGCTACAGATATACTTTGGAATAATGCCTTAAATCAATCAAATTATAATTCCATCAATCTTGATATTGGACATTATATTGCAAGAGGAAAAGAAAATACAAGTGAAACATTATTAACCTTCATAAAAAACAATCATAGCAGAATTACTAGTATGCATATAAAAGATCGACATCACCCAGACAAAGGAGCAGAGAACAAGCCTTTTGGTGAAGGCGATACCCCAATTTTAGAGGTAATAAAATTAGTTCATTCTAATGGTTATAAAATCCCGCTGTCTATCGAATTTGAATACAAAACTCCTGAAAAATCAAATGCAGTAAGAGAGGTTAAGAAATGTCTAGAGTACTGTAAACAAGCATTAATTTAAATCGAATAAGGGTATAAAATATACCCTTATTCGATTTAAAATTTATCAACATTTTGGTATGCATTAATCAAGAATGATTCTCCATCCTTCCCTTTTATAGAATTTCCGTGTTCCATACCTAAAACTCCTGAAAATCCTCTTTTTTTAATGTATTTAAAAATATTGGTGTAATTAATCTCACCTGTATTTGGTTCATTTCTTCCAGGATTATCTCCTATTTGAAAATATTCTATTTCATCCCAACAATTTTTTATATTAGGAAGAATGTTCCCTTCTTGAATTTGTTGATGATATATATCAAATAAAATTTTACATGAAGGAGAATCAACAGCTTTGCATATTGCATAAGCTTGTGGACTTTGATTCAAAAAAAGACCTGGATGATCTCTAAAGTTTAATGGCTCTAAGACCATTACTATTCCATGGGGTTCTAAAAGTTCAGATGCTTGTTTAAGAGTTTCAATGACATTTGCAGTTTGAAATCCATGATTAATTCTTAAATCAACAAAACCTGGAACAACAGTCATCCATTTAGCATTCACTCTTTTTGCCACCTTTATTGAAGATTTAATTGTAATTAAAAACTCTTCTCTATATTTTATATCCCCTGAGGTAAGAGTAGGTTTATTCCAATATATTTTATGAGCAACAAAAACACCCATTATAAGGTTTCTTTTCTGCATTGTTTTAGATATTTTCTCTTGAATCGAAATCGGTCTATTTCTCATTTCATTATCTTCAAAAGCTTTAAAACCTTGATCGGCCATAAAATTCAACTGAGCGATCGGATCATCACCAGCATGATTTTTAAACATTCCTAAATGGGGAGCATAGTTTAATTGATAATTATATTTTTGATTTATCACTTTGTTTTTACCGAAAATATTAGAAATCGACAAACTGGCTGCTAATGAAGTTATGCCTGTTACAAATGATCTTCTTTTCATAATTAATATATTTTTGTGATTCCTGGAGTTGGAATTGGATACCTTCCATTTATATTAGGTTTAGTTGGCGGTTCATCCTGCCAAGATACGGTTTGAGGCATAATCTGTTGTTTTGATTTTAAAGCATCTTCAAAAGTTATTATATTCCCAGTATAGGTAGCCATTCTTCCCATTATGGCAGTCATTGTAGTTTTGGCCGCATGCTCTGCATCACCAATAACTTCATTATTTCTAATTGAAGCGAATAACTTATCGTGTTCAACTTGATATGGATTTGGCTCGTCAAATCCTTTTCCCTTATACTTAAATGAAATTTCTCCTTTATTATTTTTTATTTCAGCCTTACTAGTGACTAGAGATCCTTTACTTCCTTGAAAATATTCATCTATTCTTCTCATAGTTCCATTTTGATGCCTACATTGACTTGACACTACTGCCCCACTTGCATATGTAAATTCAACAAAATGATGATCAAAAATTTCCCCATGATCTATCCCATTTCTAACTTGTCTACCTCCCATTCCTTGAGCTGAAACTGGAAAATCTCCAATAAACCAATTAGCGACATCAATATTGTGAATATGTTGTTCTAATATATGATCTCCGCAAAGCCAATTAAAGTAATACCAATTTCTCATTTGATATTCCATTTCTGTTTGTCCGGGTTTTCTTTTTCTAACCCAGACGCCTCCGTCATTCCAATATACTTGACCTGAAATAATTTTACCAATTTCTCCAGAGTCTATTTTTCTTTTTAAATCAATATATTTGTTTTCATAATGTCTTTGAAGACCAACAACTACATTTAATTTTTTTTCTTTAGCTACTTGAGCCATTTCTAAAACTTTATCGATTCCTGGCGCATCTACTGCTACTGGTTTTTCCATAAAAACATGTTTTCCTGCATTTATTGCGTATTCGAAATGATAGGGGCGAAATCCTGGAGGAGTTGTTAGTATTACAACATCAACAAGATCAATAACCTTTTTATAAGCGTCAAATCCGACAAATTTATTTGAATCTTTAACATTAATTCTTTTTGCTTTTTTAAAAGACGATGATCCATTTTCTTCTTTGCTTAATGCTTTTTTAACATTTGTTAGGGTACTTTCAAGTCTATCAGAAAAGGCATCTCCCATTGCAATAAGTTCTGTATTAGGGTCAGCATACAATGCCTGAATAATTGCTCCGGCTCCTCTTCCCCCACAACCTACAACGCCTATTTTTAATTTTTTTTCATTTCTAACATTTGCCATTGCTTCAATTGATAAAGGAATACTTAAAACACCCCCCGTTAAAAGAGCAGAGTTTTTTACGAATTTTCTTCTTGAAGAATTTGAGATTTTATTTAATTGTTTACTATCCATTATTTTAAAATTTAATTCATGAAGGTTTAATCCAATATTTTTCTTGTTCTTCTATGCTTGGAGGATTAAATGGTCTTACTATTCTAATTCCTACAAAAGGAGCATCCGTATGCCACCATATACTTTTAGGAATCTGTGGATCTCTTCTTTTCCATTTAGAATCTGATGGGGTTCTAGAAGCTGATCTTAATTTATTTTGTGAGTCATACCATGAACCTCCTCTAACAACCCTGGGGTATTCTTTAAATGCAATTATATACGGATCTTTAATTGTCTTTTTTCTCTTAAAATAAGCAGAGGGAGTATATTGATCTAAAGTCCATTCGGCAACATTACCGTGCATATCATAAAGACCCCAAGTATTTGGTTTTTTTGTTCCTACTTTTTGATATTTTTCGCCACTGTTATCAGAATACCAAGCATATTGATCAAGTAAGTATATATCATTTCCAAAAGAATATCTCGTTTTAGTCCCTGCTCTACAAGCATACTCCCATTCAGCTTCAGTTGGAAGACGATAATAGTTTCCAGTAATAGCGGATAACCACTCGCAAAATTTTGAAGCTGCCAACTGAGTCATGCAAACTGCCGGAAACCCTTCTAATCCCATTCCGAAACTCATATCCGTATATGGAGTAGTCGCTCCACTAATAGCGTCAGCATCTAAATCTACCTCTTTAGCTCTATTGTTATTCACGATATCATCTATTGATCTTTGTACAAATAATTCATATACTTCCCAAGTGATTTCATGAGCTCCTATCCAGAAAGGAGAAAGCTCTACTTTATTAACTGGCCCTTCATCAATAAAACGTCCTATTTCATTTTTCGGACTCCCCATGTCAAAGACACCACTTTTTATTGGAATCATTTTGATTGAATATTTAGTTCCAATAATTTCTTGATTATAGCTTAAAAAGGAAGTATTCTGAGAAATGATATTTTGAAAGTTAAAAAATAAAACTATCAAAAATAAACACTTTATCTTATTTGAAATTTCATAAATAGATTTCATAGTTGATATATAACTAAAGATATTAAAAGTGAATTAATTAAAAAAATATTACTGAAAATTTAAGAATGAAAAGACCAGTTTTCTATAGCAAGGGCTTTCCCCTTAACCATAATTGGATCGCGATTAGTAAATTCATGTTTATTTGTTAATTTTTCAAAAACTGATTTAGAAATTATAATTTCACCAGCTTTAGCACTAGAGCATAGACGTGCTGCTAAATTAACATTGTCTCCAATTACAGTATAATTCATTTGCTGATCGGACCCGATATTCCCCGAAACAACCTTGCCAAAATTAATTCCAACTCCAATTCCTAATTCAGGTAATTCTTCACTCTTCATTTTATTATTAAAAACCTCCAGAGCCTTGAACATGTCTATTGCCGAATTAACAGCATTTTGACAATCATTTTCATTTTTAAGAGGTACGCCATATAATACCATTAATTCATCACCAATAATTTTATCTAAAGTTCCATTATACTTGAAAATTACATCTATCATTGATTGGAAATAGTTGTTAAGAACATAAACAACTTTAGACGCCTCCATTTTTTCAGAAAGTGAAGTGAATCCTCTAATATCAGCAAAAAGAATACAGACATCTTTTTCGCTACCTCCAAGCTCTAAAAGGTTTTCATTTTTAAGAAGTTCATTAACTATATTTTCAGAAACATATTTTTTAAATGTAGATTTAACTTTGTTTATTCCTGATAAATCTTCAAAAGACAATACTACTCCTGAGTTTTCATTATTTTCATCGAAAACTGGAGAAATAGTTAAGTTAATTTGATGCTTTTTGTTTTTGAAATCTAAAATATCAAAATTAGTTTCAAAAACTATTTCTTTTTCATTTTCAGATTTTTCAATTATACTATTCAAATTCTGATTATTTTCAAATACAATAAAATAGTGATTGCCAATTATTAATTCACTATCAAAACCAAAAACTTTACTTGCAGAAGAATTTATATAATCTATTTCTCCAAGGATATTAATTTTAATAATTCCTGTGGATATTGATGACATAATATTATCAATAGACTTTTTTGATTCGGATAAAGACTCAAATAATAAAATATTATCGAATGATAAACTTATTTTCTTGGTTATGTTATCAAAAAGCCTTAAATCGAAATGATCAAAAAGAGTATAACCTTGCCTAGATTCTTTATCATGAATAATTATAGCTCCATGAAGATTATTTCGGCTTAAAATTGGACTAGAAAGACAATTTGATTCTGAAAAATCTGATAATACACACTGATCAGTGTCATTAATAATTATTGATTTTTTTGAGGATTTTAGATCTTTTAAAATCCCCTTAGTATCTCTAATCATTTTTTTATTTAATTGATCTTCATTTATTCCAATTGAAGTTATAATCTCATAAAAATCAGAGTTTGTGTTTTTTAATAAAATAAGTCCTTTAGATGCATTTAAGGTTGATATTGTATATAATAATATATTCTGATAAAGCTCTTTAGAGTTCTCCTCATGTGAATTTAAAAGTTCTGTAATATTAAAAATCGATTCAATCTCAAGTAACTTATTTTGAAGGGACAATGTTTTATTAGTAAGTTTTGATTGAATATGAAATTGCCTAATAATACTGTCAAAATGATAACTTAGAAACTGAGTGAAAGTTAAAATATTTTCTTTTAATTCTACTTCTGAAAAAAGACATATAATTCCAACCGGTTTTTTATAAAAATAAATTATGGAACAAACACTATTAATTTTAAATTGAAATTCATCATATTGATTTAAATATGATAATTCCTTTTGTTTAATTAACTTAAAAGATTCATTTCCAAAGAGTTTGTTGAAATCAAAGTTTTTAACATAACTGTAGTCCTCTAGTTCAAACCTTTTTGAAAAAATTTTAGAGGTGTAAAATATCTTAAATGAAATGTTTTTGTGTTCAAAAAAATTATCTAAAGAAAGTATCTTACCTTTTAATGATTTTTTTTTACTTAAAACAAAATGAATTTCTGATAAGTCAGACATTTTAGCTTAATGCTTCTAATGCTTCTGATTGAGAGGAAAATGTCTTACAATACTTAGTAAGACCCATGATTTTAAAAGTTTTTTTAACAATTGGAGCCAATTCACAAAATGCTAAATCTCCGTCTACTTCTTGAAGACTTTCAATTACTTCAATAATTATAGAAGCCCCAATACTATTAACAATATTAGATTGACTTAAATTTAATATAAAGCTTCTCGTTCCTTTATTAATAAAATCAGTGATTGTTTTTTGAATCTCTTCACCCAAATCCTTATTAAAATATCCTTGAGTTGAAATAATCACTAAACCATTAGGTTCTTCAATATTTAAAATCTTACTCATTTTTGTCTTTATTTTTTACCATGGTTAATGTTGTCCCTGAAGAGTCAGATACGAAATCTACAGAATCCATTAATTCTTTGATTAACATAATGCCCCATCCTCTTTTTCTTTCGTTTGTTTTTAATTTATTTTCAATATCAGGTATAGCGATTTCTGAAGCATCAAAACCAATTCCTTGATCAATTACTTTTACCGTTAGGTTCTCTTCAGAAGTTATAAAATGTATAAAAATCCCTTCTTTAGAATTAGAATGTTCAAAAGCATTAATACATGCCTCTATCAAAGCCATTGAGATCTCTCCTGATTTCTCTTCAGAAAGGCCCATATGTTTAGAGAGTACTTCTGCCGTCTGTGTAGCGATAAGCTCCATATTTTTCAGAATAGGTAACTTTAATTCAACAGTAGGGTTTTTACTCATAACAATATATTTTATATAAATGAATTTATAATAATAAACATTTTTTTTTAAACTTTATCTTAATTACATTTATCATTTGAATTTTATTTATAGAAATATAAAATATTTAAGTTGTAATTTTTAAAATTTCATATAAATTAATTTTTATCTTTTTAATAAACATAAATGATCAAAGCACTATTGTCTATTTTAATGTTCACATTAATATATTCTTGTGGAAATCCTTCTGTTTCCATTTCTAGTAATCAAACTGAAACAAAAAAACTAATCGGTTTCTATGAAAGAGCTGGAACTATACAGTTTATTAATAATGTTGCAATAGATACTATTTCAACCGTGGAGGGTTTTAGGGCAACTAAATTATTTTTAGATGGTTTCCATATTTGGATCGATAACAGTTTGCCAAATAGTGATCAAAAATCACCTTGGGGAAGTGGTCAAGGTATTTTCGGGAAGTATAAAATTGAATCTGATAGCTTACATGAAATTGTTCAATATGGTTTTGGCGGAAGAGCAGGTTTAGAAAAAACAGGTTTTCCCCCTGAATTACCATGGGCTTCAATAGATACTATCGAAAATACTGTCACATGGAAAGCTGCTATAAATTATAACAATGATAAATTCTCTCAATTTGGTAATTTAATTAATGAAGATAATACTGACACAAAATTTGCTGAATATTACATTAAGGTTCCAGATTTATTTAAATCAGAAATTGATGGTGTATGGAAAAGAGTTAGTACAATAGAATATGTAAACAACATTCCAGTTGACACAATCCCTATCAATAATGATGAATATGTTCAATATAAATTTTTTCATAATGGTAAATTTATGCTCTTCTATAGAGACCTAACTAATGAAGATTCTTCAAGTGCTGAATATTATGGAAATGCTACATATGGAAATTTCGAATATAAAGATGGCATTTTAACTGAAAGAATAGACTATGGCACAAAAGGCATGGAAAGTTTTTTTAAAGCACTTCCCGATAAAGATAAATATGGGGAAACTTATATTTCATTTGATCTTAACTTAAAAGAAAACAGTTACAGTCAAAAATGGGCGACTAATCAAGAAACAAATGAGAGTACAAGTGAATATTATATTAAAATAAATTAAAAATGAGAAATTTACTATCAATTTTAACATTAGCATTAATTATTTCTTGCGAATCTGATAAAAATACAAATAAAATTAAAACAGAGCTTGTTGATTCTATTGAGGGTTTTTGGGAAAGAATAGGCACCATTCAAATGGTTAATGGAATTGCCGTTGACACAATTCCATTTAAAGATGAATTTGGCACTCGGCAAGTAAAAGCATATGTTGATGGTGATTTCTTGTGGTTTACAAAAGAGGAAGTGCCTAAGTTATTTAAAGATGCTGACATTGAAACTCCATGGAAAAGTGGAGCAGGAGGCTATGGAAAATATACTTTTGAGTACAACGGGGAGTCATCCAAAATGATTGAAAATATGACTAATATTGTTGGAAATGGAGTCCTTTGGCCCAATTTAAATTCCATTGGAGCTATGAAAGATTCAATAAATAAAAATGCTATGAAATGGGAGTTTACGGCTAACCTTCAAGATTCTCTTTATTCCCAAATAATGACAAATGTCAATGACAATAACATTCAATATGCTGAATATTTTAAGCTTATGAATGCAGGTGAACCTTCTTCTATAGATGGTTCTTGGGAGCACATTGCTAATGTTAAATATATTAATGATATTCCTGTTGATACTATTGCTTTACCTGAAGGCCTTAAAGATCACAAAATTTTAAAAAATGGTTACGCAATTGTAAATTATGATTTCACATTAGCAAAACAAGGTGATAAAAATTGGGGAGGAGCAGCATTAATGGGGAAATTCACTTATAAAGATGGAATCCTAACTGAATTTTTTGAAACTGGAACTGGTAATTGGATTCCACTTAAAGGTTGGTCTGAGACTGGTCAAACTGCAAAAATAGATATGATCGATAATGATACTTTCATTCAAATAAATAATTATTTTGGAGTGGATGACGGGAAAGGAAATGTAATCTTTAAAGAAGCTAGTACAGAAAAAACTGGCTTATTACACATAAGAGTTAAATAAATATTAACTTTTAATAAAAATTAATATTATAAATTGAAATTAAAGTATTAATACAATATATTTGAATAATTAAAACGTTTATGTATTTAAAAGGAATTTCATTTAGTTTCATCTTGATTATGCTAGGATCTTGTTCTGATGTTGCTCAAAGTGATTCTAATTCTACAAAAGCTGCTTTTAATCCTAACTCATTCAAAAAAGCGACTACCTCTAATTTTTCCTCCACCTATGGTGGGACTGCAATTGCAAGTTCGAATGCTGAAGAATATGATAAGGTTAAAAATCAAAATGCAAATTTTTCTAGTTATGGGGATTTTGATCCAACAAAAAATAGCGAAAAAACTACAACTAAAAAGAAAGTTTCTAAATCGATCTCTTCATCTTATTCAAATAATTCTTCAAAAAAAAATTATGCTGCTGAGGCTAAGAAAAATGCAACTTTTTCAGCTTACGGTCAAAATTAATTTTTTATTTTTTCTTAACTACTACAAAAGTTACATCATCTTCTGGAATAACACCATCCATCCAAGTATTTAATTCACTTAATAATAAATCTTTTATTTGATCAGCAGATTTAGATATATTCTCAAGAACAAAATCATTAATTCTTTGATAATCATACATTTCATTATTCTTATTTACAGCTTCGGGAAGACCATCTGAAAGCATAACTAATATGTCGTTTTTATTAAAATCTTTAGTAAGAATATTATATGTCTCATTTTTTAAACCTCCTAAAGGAAGACCTTGAATTAAAATTTCTTCACATTTTTTAGTTTTTGTATTATAAAAATAAACAGGAGGCATCGCCGCTGAACTTAAGATTATCTTATCCTTAGATATTTGAGAAATAACTAAACTCATTTTAATTCTTTTAAGGTTAATTTTTTTAACAATTCTATTTAACTCCTCTAAAACTTTATTAACAGGTAATACTGGTAAACTATTTAAAGCGGATTTAATAATCGAAACCATCATTCCAGAAGTTGTTCCGTGCCCAGTAGCATCTCCACAAACTGCAAAAAATTCACCCTTATCAGATTCAAAAAAATCATAATAATCTCCTCCAACTTCAGTAGATGTTATCAAACCGGCAGATATTTCAAAATGCTCTGATTGAGGAAATATCTTAGGAAGCATGTTTTGTTGCATAACCTTAGCCTCTTCTAGTTCAGCAGCTTTCCTTTCATTATCTGCTTTTGAAAGTGATTTTTGCGATTGATATTTAACAAAATACCAAATACTTAAAACAAAGATTATAATATATAAAACCCATGCAAAATAGGTTCTGTAAAATGGCGCATTAATTTGAAATTGATATGAAATCACTTCACTTTCTCTTCCATTAGTATCTTTAGCTTGAAAAAGAAAACTATACCCGCCTACATCTAGATTTGTATACGATCTTTCTGAATTTGAATTCCAACCGCTCCACTGCTCATCTTGCCCTTCAAGTAAAACTCTATACTGATTATTCTCTTCTTTATTAAAGGAAGGAAAAGCTAAGTTGAAAGTCATGTTTCTACTTTCACTATATTCAATTTTAGATTGATAAACATTATGAAGCTTTTCGCCTAAATAAATTTCTTTAATTAAAGGACTTGGAGTAATATTTGTTATACTTTGATTAATTTTAGGAGACCATCTAATTAATTTAGAATCTTTGGAGCCCAACCAAACAGTTTCAATATTATTTTTAGACTCAACATAAAAAGATCCTTTTAATTCATTAAAATCAATTTTACCATATTTAAATTTATTTTTAATTATATATGTAGAATTACTAAACTCAACCTCTAATAATCCACTTGTAGTTAAAAACCAATTATTTCCGGTATCCTTATTTATTTGACTGAATTGATCAGTCCCATTAATGACATCATAGTGATTAAACTTATTTAATCCATTTTTAAAAATATCTCCTATATTTTTATCTAGAGGGACTAAATTAAAGTCATTATCAAATTTATAAATTATCCCTTGTTCTGATAATTCAAATACCAAATATCCAATTCCAGATTCAAAAATACATAAACTTGGCTCTATAATGTATTCTTGTAAATCTCTATTAAAAAAGTTCGATTTTGGTAAATTGAGAGATCTATATATGCTGTCATTTCTAGGTGTAAGTATTCTTTTATAATTAAATTCGCCATTATTATCATAGTGAGCCAAAAAAGAACCTTCACCGTTAGAGGCCTCAATAAAAAGAGTTCCTGGGGATAACTCTCTAAAGCCAACAACTCCAATGTCAGAGGCAGGCTTTGATTTTTTAAATCTTTTTAAAAGCCCCTTATTATTTCTTTTTAAAAGCACAATACCATCAGATGGATGAGAGATTATTAAAAAATCTTTATTTAACTTGCTTTGAGTAGGTTGCTTTACTTCTTTATCAGAGATAATTTTTTTTAAAACTTTGTTTTTATATTCTGTTAAACCAAAATTATTTGCCGAAATAATAGATTTATCAAATAAATTAAAATCACGAATATAATCATCTATACCAAGTTCAATGATTGATGCATTATTAATTGGATCATTATTCGGGAGTACTAAAAAAAGGTCTTCCGTTGTAGAAAAATATATTTTATCATTTAACCTTTTTATATTAGTTACAACTCCTTTTACACCTTTAGATCTATCGAATTCAGTTATTGAATTATCAAAATCTATTTTGGCAGCACTTAATAAATTTGTAATAAATAAATCATCATTTTTATCAATAAACATAGATGTGATTTGGCTAGATAAAAGTCCATCAGATTGGTCAATTAAATTTATTATATCTAACTGGGGGTTTAATATTAAAATTCCATTATTTGAAATAACAGGAATTGATCCATCAGAAAAGAAAGATAATTCTGAAACATAAGCAACATTTGAATCCATTAACCATTTGTTTAAATTATTATTTTTAGATTTAGAGAAAACACCTTTCTGATCAAGAATATAAGCGCCATTTGTGCTGCTGTAAATTGATATATTCTCATTTTTAGAAGAAAACATTATTTCAACTCTATTAGAAGCATACATCTCTGAGCCTTCTATAAAAACAAATTCGTCATTAATTAATTCT
>Ga0114997_10003808_pt1 | contig 11791 bp, 12 predicted proteins | sample ArcticOcean_MG_C_2_FD_87045 | JGI IMG/M metagenome (GOLD analysis project Ga0114997, IMG submission 87045) | Marine microbial communities from western Arctic Ocean - ArcticOcean_MG_CB4_136 | ecosystem: Environmental > Aquatic > Marine > Oceanic | place: Arctic Ocean: Canada Basin | collected... | reverse complement strand
TGAAAATGAAATGAAAAATCAGATTGAAAAAATTAACAAAAATGATGTTAAAGGTTACCAAGATCTTTTAAAATTCACAAAAAAAATATTCGATAAAGGTTTTTCAGAACTTTCAGATGTTCCGTTCAATAAGCCTGGTTTTATGTTTAAACAATTACCATCTTTACTAAATCTTAAAAGCTATAAATCTGTTTACTCTTTAGTTTCATCTTATATAAAAAATACCAACTTAAGACAGATGTTAAGTATGCACCCGCTATTAGTTGGAGGAAATCCATTTACCACAACTTCAATTTATGGCTTAATTTTATACTTAGAAAAAAAATGGGGTATTCATTATTCAATGGGAGGCACTGGAAACATTATAAAAGGACTAGAAAAATTAATGCTAGAACAAGATATTGAAGTAATAAAAGGTAATGAAGTAAAAAGTATAATTTATAGCAATAATAAAATTCAAGGGGTTAAACTTGATAATCATAAAGAAATAACAGCTGATTATGTTGTATGTAATGCTGATCCGCCAGCTGTTTATGATAAATTGTTAAATCAAGTAAGCAATAATCCAATATTCAATTGGAAGAGAAAGCGTATGGAGTATTCTATGGGTCTCTTTGTTTATTACTTTGGCACTAAAAAAGTTTATGAAAAAGTTGAACACCATACGATTAAATTTGGCAATAAGTATAAGGAACATTTGGATGACATTTTTAATAATAAGAAATTGAATGATGATATTAGTTATTATCTTCATAGACCTACCGCAACTGATAAATCAATGGCACCGGAAGGACACGATTGTTTCTACGTATTGGTCCCTGTACCAAACAATCAATCTAATATTGATTGGGTGGCTGAGGGAGATAGATTTAAAGATCTAGTGATAGATAAAATGGAACAGACTTTGCTACCCAATCTTAGGGAAAATATTGTTGAAAATTTTTATCTTACGCCAAATTATTTTGAGAAAGAATTAAATACTAAACATGGATCAGGATTCTCTATTCAACCTAAATTTAGTCAATCAGCATATTTTAGATTTCACAATAAATCTGAAATATGTGATGGTCTTTATTTTGTTGGGGCGGGAACACATCCAGGAGCAGGTGTACCTGGTGTGCTATCTTCAGCAAAAGTTTTAGAGAAAATTTTATAATGACTAAAAACTATTTATCAATCTATGCAAAATCCTTTAATTGGGCAGGATTTTTTTTACCCAAGAAGATATATCAAAAATGTTCATCACTTTATGATTTTTGCCGAACAATAGACGATATTGCGGATCAAGAATTAGAATTAGATATCAAAATAAAACAATTTAAAGAGTTTAAAGACAAATTTATAAACAAAGATTTTAATAATCAAATTATAAAAAATATGTATGGATTAATTGATGACACAGGAATATCAAAAAAAATTGTTTATGATTTATTTGATGGTATTGAATCAGATTTAAAAAATGAAGTAATTACAAATTCAAAAAAAGAATTATTAATTTATGCATATAGAGTTGCTGGCACCGTAGGTTTAATGATGGCAAAAATTCTTAATGTTAAAAAGCAAAATGCACTTAAAGCTGCAATAAATTTAGGTATTGCTATGCAGTTAACAAATATTGCTAGAGATGTTGTTGAGGATAATTTAAAAAATAGAAGATATATAAATTTAAATTTTCAATCTATAAAAGATACTTTATCGACTGCTAATACTTTTTATAAAAGTTCATTTTCATCAATAAGTGATATTCCAGTTAGCTCTAGATTTGCAATTTTAGTAGCAAGGAGAGTTTATCGTCAAATTGGAAGTAATATTTTAAGTAAAAGAAATATTGACAATTATAACAAGTCAGGAAAAATATATGTATCTAACTTTGGAAAATTTTCCCAAACTATATTATCTATTTTTGATTTTTTTATACTTTTAATTGTGAACTCAAAAGATCATGGTAAAGAAGCTGAGCATGAAATAATTAATGAGGAAATAAATTTAAATGAAAGAATTTGATTATGTCATTGTTGGTGGTGGTTGTGCCGGTTTATCGTTGGCGTACGAATTGGAAATTCATAAAAAGCTAGAAGATAAAACATTAGCAGTTATAGAGCCAAGAAGTGAGTATAATAGAGACAAAACATGGTCTTTTTGGAAAGTGATTAGTCATAACTTTAACAGCTGTGTAAAAAAAACTTGGCATAACTTTTCTATCAAAACATCTAGTAATTCTAAAGTTATCAAATGTGATGATTATCCATACCAAAGCATAGATAGTGGATTATTTTATAAAAAAGTAAATGAAAGGTTAAAAAAAAATAAAAATATCAATTTTTATAAAGATATAAAAGATCTAAGTACAAATAACTCTTTTATTTTTAATAGCGTACCATCTTTTAAAAATAACCAAGATAATCTTTGGCAACATTTTCGAGGTGTGGAAATTCAAACACAAGACAGTTTTTTTGATAACAATATTGTTAACTTGATGGATTTTGATTGCGAACAAAGAAATAGTGTTCATTTTTTTTATACACTACCATTTGAAAAAAATAAGGCACTAATAGAGACTACCTGGTTATCTAAAGTTAATGATAATTTATTAAAGGATTATGATAATCAAATTAAAGATTATATTAACAATAGCTTAAGAATAAAAAATTACAAAATTAACTATACTGAGGAAGGTTCTATACCAATGTTTTATCCAAAAAATTTCAAAGAAAAAAATAAAATCAATATTGGAACCGCAGGTGGTATGACGCGGTTAAGTACTGGATATACTTTTTTAAATATACAAGCTCAAAGCAAATACATAAGAGAAAATATTGAAAATATTGAAAATGCAAGAATCTATGAAGTCGGAAGAAAGTATCAATTCTTAGATAAAATATTTTTGAAAGTTGTAAAAAATCAGCCAAAGAGAATGCCCAATATATTCTTTAAAATGTTTAATGGTTCCGCAAGTACTGTAATAAAATTTTTATCTAATAAGAGCAGTATTATAGAAGATCTATCAATAATTTTGAAAATGCCTAAATGGATTTTTATAAAGGAGCTTTTTAGAAAGTAGTATGATTAAAAAAGTAAATTTTTATCATTCCTTAGTTTTTTTTAATTTTTGTATTTTTATTTCTGCTTTTGCTTTTTTAAGGAATAACAATTTAGTAATACTGTGTTTATTTTTAATATTGACTCTAGGTATTTCTCACGGATCTTTAGATAATAATAAAGGTAAAAAACTTTTAAAACTTTTTGATATAAAATCTATGTCGATATTTTATATTGGATATTCGTTAATTAGTTTATTTATAATACTAATTTGGATTGCGCTTCCAAAAACGCTTTTATTCATCTTTCTAATAGTTGCTGCATATCATTTTGGAAAAGAAGACACAGCTTTTTTGCAAAAAGAAAAAAAATTTTATGATGAATTATTATATTTTTTAAAAGGATCAGCAGTAATAATCTCTCCATTACTTTTTCATAAAATTGAAACTGTATTAATATTTCAATCTTTAAATTTTAATATTTCTGGAATTATTTTTATTAAAGATATTTATTTATATGCTTTGCTGACTCTAAGTTTTTCTTCTACTTTATTTTTATTCTTGAAAAAGAATATACAAATAAAATCTCTTTTATTAATGGATTTCTTTTCATTGTTAATCTTAAATTACTTTTTAAATCCAATTACAGCGTTTACAATATATTTTTGCTTTTTACATTCAGTGAGGCACTCTTTGTCATTAATATTTCAGCTAAATAGAAATATTAAAAAAGGTTTTCTTATATTTGTTAAAAAAGCTATTCCTTTAACTATGGTTACCGCTATTTTATATCTTTTGACTGCGACTTATCTTTCAAATTCTTATGATTTAAATAGTGCTATAATAAGAGTAATATTTATTGGATTGGCGTCATTAACTTTTCCACATATATTGCTTGAATATTTATTAGAAAAAAATGGAAAATAAAGAAATTAAAATACTTTTAGCAGCTCCTAGGGGTTTTTGCGCGGGGGTTGTTAGAGCTATAGATATTGTTGAAAAAGTCTTAAATAAGTATGGTTCGCCTGTTTATGTTAGGCATGAAATAGTTCACAATAAACATGTAGTTGATGATTTAAAAAAAAAGGGAGCTATTTTTGTTGATGAGTTAAGTCAGATTAAAGATCTTTCAAGACCTGTAATATTTTCTGCACATGGCGTGCCAAAAGATATTCCAAGAGAAGCAGAAAGAAAGAAAATATTTTATGTGGATGCAACATGCCCTTTAGTTACAAAAGTTCATAAAGAAGCCGAAAGGCACAATAAAAATGGTTATAAAATAATTCTTATAGGTCATAAAGATCATCCAGAAGTTATTGGAACCATGGGGCAAATTCCAAAGGAAAAAATAATATTAGTTGAAACTATTAACGATGCTAATGACTTAAATATTAATGAGCCAGTTGCTTATGTTACTCAAACAACCTTATCGGTTGATGATACAAAAGATATAATTGAAATTCTTAAAAAAAAGTACCCTAATATTAAAGGACCAATTAAAGAAGATATCTGTTATGCAACCACTAATAGACAAGATGCTGTGAAAAAAATTGCCTCAAAATGTGAGATGTTTTTCGTAATAGGCAGTGATAATTCATCTAATTCAAAAAGATTAGTTGAAGTGGCTAAAAAAGCTGGCTGTAATAAATCTTATCTCGTCAACTCTAACGATCAGCTGCCCTTAAAAGAAATAATTAAATGTAGTAAAATTGGACTAACTTCAGGTGCTTCTGCTCCTGAAAAGCTAGTGCAGGATTTTATCCTAGAAATTAAGAAACATATAAATATTTCTATTGAAGAATTTATGGGCACTGAAGAAAATGTAACTTTTAAATTGCCCAAATTATTAAATTAACCTTTATATGCTACCTACCTTAGGAAATATTGCACTTTTTTTATCACTTATTTTTGCTGTTTCTCAATTTTATTATACTCGAAAAAAAAATAAAATAAAAATAATTTCTATCTCAGTTAAAGGACTATTAATTTCTTCTTTATTTTCTTTTTTTATATTAATTTATCTACATATAATTTCAGACTTTAGCGTTCTGAATGTTTTTCAAAATTCTCATACAACAAAACCATTATTTTATAAAATTACTGCTGTTTGGGGCAATCATGAAGGCTCAATGCTTTTATGGATAATAGTACTAACTATATTTAATTATTTTATATTTAAATTGTACAATAAAAAAAATTATATTTTTGTTTCAAAAACTTTAGAGATTCAGGCTTTTATAACTATAGGTTTCATTATATTTACTATCTTAACTTCAAATCCTTTTGATAGAATAATACCAGCTCAAGAAAATGGATTGGGTTTTAATCCAATTTTACAAGACCCCGCTTTAGCAATACATCCGCCGCTATTATATATCGGGTATGTGGGTTTTTCAGCAGCATTTTCTATTAGCGTTGCTTGCTTAGCGTTAAAAAATGGAAAAAATTTTCCTTGGTACAAATATATGAAACCTTTTGTGATGATAGCATGGACATTTTTAACTATAGGAATTGCTCTTGGATCGTTATGGGCTTATTACGAATTGGGTTGGGGTGGCTGGTGGTTTTGGGATCCTGTTGAAAATGCATCTTTTATGCCTTGGCTAATAGGGACAGCATTGCTGCACTCATTAATCATAGTAGAAAAAAGACAATCTCTTCAAGCTTGGGTATTATTGTTATCTTTGCTAGCATTTCTTTTAAGTGTGGTTGGAACTTTTCTTGTACGATCTGGAATATTAACTAGTGTACACACGTTTGCTTTAGATCCATCTAGAGGAATATATATACTTGCCTTTACCGCTATATTGGGAAGCTACTCATTAATTTTATTTGGCGTAAATTCAAAAAAATATTTTAATAATAATTATTTCACTTTTTTTAGCAAAGAAGGAGCAATTTTAGTTAATAATATTTTTATGATAATTGTATGTTCTACAGTTTTTTTAGGAACAATTTATCCTTTGTTAATTGAGGCTATGACTAATAATAAAATATCAGTTGGAGAGCCGTACTATAATTCAACAGTAATACCAATATTAATTCCAGCTATTATAATTATGGGTGTAGGACCAATTTTGTCTTGGGGAAAGGAAAACACATCAAATATAATCAGAAAATTACTTCCTTCACTTTTAATTACCACATCATTAACTATTCTTTTTTTTTCAATCTATAAATCATTTAGCTTGATTGGAATTGCGGGCATTTTATTAGCCTTTTGGATAATTTCAAATAACTTGGTTATGTTCTATAAAAAAAAATTTAATCTCTCCGTTGGTATGATTGTCGCTCATTTAGGTGTGGGCTTTTTAATACTAGGCATAACTGGTTCAAGTGTTTGGCAAATTGAAAAAATTTCAAATATGAAAATCAATAATGAAATCAATATTAATAAATATAAAATTGTGTTTGACTCAATTAACGAAATTAAAGGCCCTAATTATTTAGCCTTAAGAGGAAATTTTTTAGTTTTTGATAAAAAAAAAAATATAATAACAACACTAAAGCCTGAGCACAGATTTTATCCAATTACAGGTAGTTTTACTTCAGAAGCTTCTATACATACCAATATATTTAGAGATTTATATATTGTTCTAGGGGAGGGTAACCTCAATGAGGGTTGGACGATAAGGATGTATTATAATCCTCTTGTGATTTGGATTTGGATTGGTGCACTAACAATATTTTTAGGCGGTTGTATTTCAATAAATAGAAACTTAAAAAAATTAACATGATAAAAAAACAACTATTAAAAATACCTTTCATAATTTTTATTATAGTTTTATCAATTTTTTTTTACTTATTAATAATTGATCGTAATCCATCTAAAATTCCATCTGCTTTGATAAATAATTCTGTTCCTGAATTTGAAACAAACTCTCTGTTTGGAGATAAAAAATTTTATTCATCTAAAGAATTGAAACACGAAATAACACTAGTAAATTTTTTTGCAACCTGGTGTAAACCTTGTAGAGATGAGCATGTTTACATTCAGCGTTTTAAAGATGAAAAAGCATTAAATATAATTGGCATAAATTACAAAGATAATCCAAAAAAAACAGTTCAATGGTTAAAAAAATTAGGAAATCCTTACTCAAATATTGCTATAGATAGTAATGGAAGAATAGCTATAGATTGGGGAGTTTATGGGATTCCAGAAACATTCATTGTCGACTCTAAAGGAATTATTAAATTTCGTCACATAGGTCCAATAAACAAAAAAAAATACAGAGAAATTAATTTATTGATTGAAAAATTAAGATGATTATAAAAAAGAAAATTATAAAAATTTTATTTATTGTTTTATTTCAATTTTCAGTGAACGAATCAAACGCAGTAGAACCAGATGAAATATTAATAAATAAAAAACAAGAGATAATGGCTCGCAATATTTCAAAAAATATCAGATGTATGGTCTGTCAAAACCAATCTATAGATGAGTCTAATGCTCCTCTTGCTAAAGATTTGCGTATTTTAATAAGAAATAAAATTCAAGAAGGAAAAACAGATAAGGAAATATATAAATTTTTAACAGATAGATATGGTGATTTTATTCTTTTGAAACCACCTCTGAACTTAAGCACTATAGCCCTTTGGTTTTTACCATTTGCCTTTGCTTTGATTGGATTTTTTGTTATTTTTTTTCATAATAAAAAATCTAAGAAAAGCTATTAATATATAATCATTTGTATTTCTTTTTTTTAGCTAACTTAATTTTTATTATTTCTGTTTTATAACGCATTAAAAAAACTATTAACGTGTAAAGCACCATTCCAAAAAACATAATCATCAAAGGAATTAACATTGTGTAATGAATGGTGGGTGCGGAGGTAAATGTTATACTTGAAGGTTGATGAAGAGTGTTCCACCAATCAACTGAGTATCTTATAACTGGCAGATTAAATAGACCAACAATTCCAATTATGGAAGATGCTTTGTTTGCTTTTTCAAAATTATTTACAAACCTCCAAGTAAAAATATAAGCAATATAAAACATAAATAAAATAACCATAGATGTTAACCTTGCGTCCCAAACCCACCATATTCCCCATGTTGGTTTTCCCCAAAAAGAGCCTGTGACTATTGATATTAATGAAAAAACACACCCTATAGGAGCCAAACTTTTTGCTAAGATTGGCATTAATTTATTTTTAAAAACTAAATTTATAATTGATGCTATTCCAATAAATAAAAAACAACCTAGTGCGATAAATGATGAAGGGACATGAACGTACATGATTCTTACAGAATCTCCTTGTATATAATCTGGGGGAGAAATTACTAATGAATAAATAAGTCCAATACTTGCGATTATAATAAATAAAATAATTAAATTATTAAAAAATTTGTTCGTTAATAATAAAATTTTATTAGGTAAAATATTTTTAAACATTGCCTTTATATTACCTAATTATTTGATTTCTCCAAAGCTTCTTTAACTTCGGGAGGCATATAATTCTCATCATGCTTTGCTAAAATCTTATCAGCAACAAAATATTTTTTATCTTTTAGCTTTCCTTCAGCAACTACACCTTTTTCTTCTGAAAACAAGTTGGGAACTAAACCAGTGTAAGATACAATTATTTCATTTTTTAGATCTGTAATAATAAAATTTACTTCTTCTCCATTTTTCATAAAAGAATTTTTTTTTACTAAACCGCCCACCCTAATTTTTTTATCAAAAAAAATATTTTCTTTATTATAAATTTCAGAGGGAGAAAGAAAATAAACAACATTTTTCTCTAGTGATTTCAATATAATCATAATTAATGCCAAACCCGTTAATAAAGTAAGTATCAAGAAAATAATTCTTGTTTTAACTTTTTTAGTTAACATTTGTTAGTTTTGAATGATTTATATCTATTAAATTGATCTAATTGTAAAAGCTTCTTGCGCACCTTTTTTTTCTTCAATAGCTTCGACTTTTTTTATTTTTAATTCTTTATATACGCTAAAAAATATTTTTTCTTGTTTTTGTAATTCTTTTTTTGTTTTTAAATAAAGAATTAAACAGCTAACAAAAGTAAAAATAAATGCAGGCCATATAAATTGACCGTAACCACCTAAAATAAATAAACTTAAGTCCATGCATTACTATCTTAAAGTTTTGGTTAAAAAACAAGGATTAAATTGTCTCAAATCTATTTTTTAATGTCTAATTTTTTCAGGAAGAATACCCTTGGATCTATATCTCATAACTAATAATAAGGCTGCTCCCATTACTAAAAGCCTAAAATAAGGAATGCTATTAACTAGATGAATTCTTAAAAAGTTTGTTTCTTCTAGTCCACTCGTAAAAATATTTATTAAATATAATGCAGCAGGAGCAGCTTCAATCCATAGAAACCAAACAGCAAAACCTCCCAGGATTGCACCAAAATTATTACCACTACCACCAACTATTACCATTACCCATATTAAAAAAGTATAACGCATTGGTCTATAACTTCCTGGTGTAAATAGACCATCGTATGTAACCATCATTGCTCCCGCTATACCCACAACTGCTGAACCAAGCACAAAAATTAAAAGATGTTGCTTAACTACATTTTTCCCCATTGCGTTTGCAGCTTCATCATTATCTCGAATGGCCCTCATCATTCTTCCCCACGGTGAATAAAGCGCTTTTTGAGTTATTATTAATAATATAACTACAACAACGGTAAAAAGTCCTGCATAACATAATTTAACAAATACTGTTGATCCATCAATAACCAATTGCTTTAGCATTTGCTGTTTCTGCAAACTGTCAGTGATTAAGCTCAAAGTTCCCTGATTAAATTTTGCAACTAAATTAATAAACCATTCTGTTGTTTGCAGATCAATTTCATATGGTACTGGTCTTTTTAATCCAATAACATTTTTAACACCTCGAGCTAACCAGTCCTCATGTTTTATTACCGCTATTACAATTTCTGAAATTAATAGTGTTGCTATTGCTAGATAATCTGCTCTTAGTCCTAAAGCAATTTTACCTATTACATAGGCCAAAGCCCCAGCAAAAAAAGCTCCAACAATCCAGGAAAAAACAATTGGTAATCCCATGCCTCCTAAAAAACCAGTCGTTGCTGGATTAACAGCTTCTATCGAATGAATTGCGGGACCAGATATTAGTCTTAGAAAGATTAAACCTACTATGATAACAAAAGCGATTATGTAATTTCTATTGTTTGATTTTTTATATTTTTTAAGAATAAAACGAACAATAAATATTATAAAAGCAATTATTAATGCACATATAATCATTTGTAATCCACCAGCTTGCCAAGCTTCCTTAACCGGGGGAACTGAAACTAAAACAGCTGCAAGACCACCTAATGCAGTGTATCCCATAATTCCAAAATTAATTAACCCTGCATACCCCCATTGGATATTAGCTCCCATTGTCATAACTGCTGAAATTAAACAAAAACATAAAATTGATAAAGCCATGCTCCAAGACTGTAAAAAACCTACTAGAATTATAAGTCCTAGCATTATTGCATAAGCGCTAACAACATCTGAATATTGCTTCATATTATTTTGCCTTTAAAAATACCCGAGGGCCTAAATAACAAAACAATTACTAAGATTGAAAAAGAAACTGCAAATTTATAATCAGTTGATAATAACTGCAATAAACCATCAGGTTCTAAACTTTCTGGAAGAATATAAATAAAAAACTTTTTATATGCATAAGTTATAAGTATTTCTGAAAAAGCAATAACATACCCACCTAGAAAAGCTCCAAAAGGATTTCCAATACCCCCAACAATCGCTGCCGCAAATATTGGAAGCATATTATTAAAATAAGTAAATGGTTTAAAACTTTTATCTAAACCATAAAGAGTTCCACCAATTGTTGCCAAAATTGCAGCAATAACCCAAGTAATCATAACTACTTTTTTAGGATCTATTCCAGATAAAAGTGCTAAATCTTCATTATCCGAATAAGCGCGCATACTTTTCCCAGTTTTTGTTTTGTTTAAAAACCAAAATAAAGTGGAAACAACAATGATTGTAACTAACAAAGTGATGACTTGTGTTGATTTGATTGTTAACCCTTCATTCAAACCTGTCATCTCTTTAAATTCATTTGCTTTTAAAATAAACTTTTCACCATCAAAAAATCTTCTATCAAAAGGTCCAATGATTATTCTTACAATCGCTTGGGTAACAAACATTGTTCCTATGCTTACCATCGCAAGCATAACTGGTGGACTTTTTTTCGTACGATAATAACTAAAAATTAATTTATCCTTAGCAAGAACGTATAATATTGTAATAATAATACCAAAAGGTATTGCGAGTAATGCGGTGGGAAGGACACCTAAGTTAATTCCAAGGGATTGAAAATACCACGTAAATAAAATTGTAAACATAGTACCAAACGACATAAGGTCACCAGCCGTAAAATATGCAAATCTCAAAATACCATAAATTAAAGAAACAAAAATGGCTCCTAGTGCTAATTGTGATCCATAGGATAATGCGGGTACAAATATATAATTTAACAGTAAAACTATTGAATTTATAAAGTCCATATTAACCTCCTAAAAAAGAGCTTCTTACTCTTGGGTCATTTAATAATTCTTTTCCCGTTCCCGAGTATCTATTCTCCCCTGTGACCAATACATAACCCCGGTCTGATATACCAAGTGCTTGTTTGGCATTTTGCTCAACCATTAAAATAGCAACGTTTGTTTTTTTTACTTTTAAAATATGATCAAATAATTCATCCATAACAATTGGTGAAACTCCAGCTGTAGGCT
>Ga0114997_10003806_pt1 | contig 11792 bp, 10 predicted proteins | sample ArcticOcean_MG_C_2_FD_87045 | JGI IMG/M metagenome (GOLD analysis project Ga0114997, IMG submission 87045) | Marine microbial communities from western Arctic Ocean - ArcticOcean_MG_CB4_136 | ecosystem: Environmental > Aquatic > Marine > Oceanic | place: Arctic Ocean: Canada Basin | collected... | reverse complement strand
CTGGAAAAAATACTATTTTAAAATCATAAATTATTATAATACAAATACTTATTGTCCATACTTAAGGTTTTTATTTGTTATATATTTATTCCTTATATTTACGGAAACTAACTAGTCGTAATTAGGAACTCTGTTTACGTCAAAATATAGTCGCAAAAATTGCAGATATGAATCTAAATTTAATTCATTTACTGCTTACAAATTCAATTAAATAGAGCAGTGATTAAATGACTTCAGATCAAAAAGGTATCGTTTTAGTCGTAATTGGGATGGTTCTCTTTAGTGTTCAAGACGCGTTGATCAAAAATTTATCAACTCACGCCTCACTGATTCAAATTTTTGTTTGCAGGGGTGTAATCGGGATGGTAATTCTATCTATATTTTTGAGATTAACTAACCGTAAACTCAGTATTAAATCAAATAATCCCAAAATTGCCATTACCAGAGGTTTACTATTCCCTTTTGCTTTTTTGTGTTTTTATTTGGCTATAGCGGCCATGCCAATCGCTGAGGCAAGTGCATTATTTTTTGTGAGTCCATTTTTCATGACAATTCTATCAAAGATAATTCTGAAAAACAAAGTAGGAATTCATAGACTTGTCGCCATTATGGTTGGATTTGTGGGTATAATTTTTATAATTAAACCAGAATTTGCAAATTTTAATTGGGTGATGATTTTACCAATTGTGTGTGCATTTGCGTATTCATTATCAATGATTTTAACAATATATACAAAGGACTCTGACACAACATATCAACAAACGTCACATGTATATTTAGGATCGATAGCAGTCGGAACAATTGTATATCTTGTATTTGGTAATTTTAACGAACATTACTCAGATAACCCCAGTTTAAGTTACCTCTTAAGAGCTTGGGATTTCACTGATTTTACAATTCTATTTAAGATATTAGTAATATCTTTTATTGGCACAATAGGTATTTTATGTTTAATAAACGCATATCGCATTGGTCTCCCGTCAGTAGTTTCCCCTTTTGAATATACCATGATTATAAATGCCTTAATAATTGGGTATTTTATCTTTCACGAACAACCTGACTATTATTCGATTATTGGTATGACATTAATAATTTTAAGTGGGATATACATTTTCTTTCGCGAAAGACCTCGCAAAACTAAAATTGTTACAGAAAATAGTTTAAGAAAATAAACTGATATTTAGTCTAAGAAGTTAAATTTTGGTGACCCCTGCAGGGTTCGAACCTGCAACCCCCAGATTCGAAGTCTGGTACTCTATCCAGTTGAGCTAAGGGGCCAAAAAACTTATTTACCTAATGCAAATCGCTTACCACCAATAATCAGAATTGCCAATAACCGCTTTTCGATAAAATTGATTTACTATTTAATAAATTTAATTTTATTATAACAAACAATTGTATTAGAAAGGCACTTTAGTAATGAGTAAAAAACCTGACCTAAGCGCCTTGTTCGGCGCAAATGACACATCAAGTTTCCTGGGCCTAGAAAAATGTGAAAATTTAGAACTATTAAACGCTTCATTGGCACTGATTGGTATCCCATGCGCAACTCCCTATCAATCGGTTGGTCCTTACTGCAAGAATGCTCCACAGGCACTCAGAGCGTCCATAGTATCACTAAGCGCGAATATTGATCGACATAATTTTGACCTTAATGGACAAATATTTCCAGAAGATCATCCAAGAGCAGTTGACTGTGGAGATCTTTCTTACGATGAAGAAAATTTTCAAACCAATCGAGATAATATATTTAAATCGATCAAGACGATACTCTCCAAAAAAAGTATTCCAATTGTTATTGGTGGTGATGACTCCATACCAATACCAGTTCTTCAGGCATTTGAAGGACAGAAGAAATATACAATTCTGCAAATTGATGCCCACATTGATTGGCGAAAATCTCATATGGATGAAACATTAGGTTTATCCTCCACAATGAGACGTGCATCAGAAATGAACCATATAGAACGGATCATTCAGGTCGGCTCAAGAGGACTTGGGTCTGCACACTCTGATGATTTAGCAGATGCTTTGAATTGGGGAGTTAGTCTTTTTACCGCATATGATGTTCACAGTAATGGCATCAGAGATATTTTAGAAAAAATTCCAGAACATTCAAACATAATTATATCGCTTGACGTGGATGCTCTGGATCCATCTATCGTTCCTGGCGTTATTGGTAGAACGCCAGGTGGCTTAACATACTTTCAAACATTAGATTTAATAAAAGGCGCATCCAAAAAAGGACGAATTTGTGGAATTAATTTTGTTGAGTATATGCCAGAGGTCGACGTTGATGGTATTGGTGCATTGACGACTTCTAGACTTATAGCTGCATCAATGGGCATTCTTTCACGACAAGAGTTTAATCAGACTTATAATTTAGACGATACCTAAAGATGGAATTATTTGTTGGAATATTAATGATTATAATAATTGGTGGTACGATTTATCAAATCTTAGAACAACGTAGAGTTAGAAAAAATAAAAAGTCAGATAAGAAGTAAAACTTATTCTAAATTGAAATGATTAAGAAAAAATAAGAAAAACAAAGAAATAATTAAAACTGAAAATGTTACTACAATCCTAGTAAGTTTAATCAATTCTTTTATTAATATTTTTTTCACTTTTCTTTTTCCATAATATTATTAGTCCTGCAGATATAACGACAACACCGCCAAGTAATGTGAATTTATCAGGGAATTCACCAAAAAATAAATAACCAAATAATATTGCCCATAAAATAGCAGAATATCTAAACTGAGAAACAAAAGAAACCTGCCCAGTTCTCATAACTGCCACGCTTAATTGATAAGCTATTACAAGCGCTGTTGTGGCAGCTATCAGTAGTAGCAAAGTATGGTCATTTATAGGCACCCAGTCAGTACTTAAAGTAAGCCCACCACTTATTAAAGTTATCGAAAAAGCTGCCAGAAATGCAATATCTACAGTTCTAATATTGCCTCTCATTCTCCTAGTTGATAAATCTCTTAATACAACAAAAAACACCGCCCCCAAACCTAGTAATGAATATTTGTCAAACCCCTCAAGTCCTGGACGTAAGATAATTAAAACTCCCAAAAATCCAAATACAAGCGCCACCACTACTTGTCTTCTGAGAATTTCCTTAAATATAAGATAACTAACTAAAGTAATGGCTATTGGCGTCGCCTGCAAAATCATCATTAAGTTTGCAATTGGCATTTGAAATAACGCTGACAAAAAACACCACGTTCCCCCAATTTCTCCAATAGTTCTCAATATTATTAAAGAATAATTACCTTTAAAATCACGAAAAATATTCTTGAACCTTACACAGCTTAAAATAAATAAGACCACAGAAGTAAACATACCACGGATAAATATTGCTTGAGCCAATGGTAAATCAGGTGACGCTAATTTCATAAAAACATCATTAATTAAAAATGCCAACATGCTGAGCATCATAATTATAGCGCCGCGCCGGTTATCATTCATGAGATTATCTCCAATTGAAACCTGCGCATTTTAAAATGAAGGCTTAATTATTAAAACTACCTTAGGAAGGACAATCATAAATTGAAGTATCTTTCAATCAAAGTTCTGAAATAAATATTATCCGCAATTTAAAAATTAGATAAAATCGCAACTGTTCCCAAACCAGCCACACCTAGTAAAAATGGACTATCCCACGTATGAGGAGAAAAAGCCTCAGTTAAAGTAATAGCAATTGGTAGAATAATTAAGGCATAAAATAATTGCTCGCCCGTGAACAAATAACTAAAAACTAAAACTACAAAAATAGTTGAAATAAAAACAGCTAAACTTCCTTCAATAGTTCGGTAATACCTTTTCTTCGTAAACAAAGCGAAAGTCCTATATCTATGCTTACCAAACCGCACTCCAATTGGTTCTGCGAAGCCATCACCGATCATAGCAAGACAAATAACAAATAGGCCAATGTTTGGCCATGAAATACTAAAATAAACCTCCGAAATAATAGCAATAACAATAATTACAATAATACTTCCTAAAAATTGGGTGAATAACCATAAAAGTGTGTGGGGTCTATCTTCTGGCCTATCTATGGCTAAGAAACACCTTTTAATAAATGGCACTCTTTCTCTAAATAGAAATGGGCATAGGTTCCAAACAAAAGCAAAGGAAGCCACCAATCCCAACAGGCCAGTACGATCATACGGGTAGTAAATAGAAAAAAACAGAGGTATAAACAATAGGCTAAAATGATATATTTTTCGAGTGTAATTTACTTTTATATTTTTGTAAAAAACCCAGTTACCAAGCCCATAAGATAGTAGCCAAAAAAGTGCGAACTTAGAAAATTCATTGATAAAAAAATCCATATAATCCCCTGCTGGCCATTAACCTTAATTAAATAAAATTTATAATTTACATCTAATAGGTCATTCAAAAAAAAATGAATTTAGATCCTTTTACCGATATCATTTTAATTCCTAAAGAGATATTTACTGGAGAAGAACAATTAAATAATCTGGACATATTTTAAAAATACAATAGTTAACCACTTAAATTATTTTAGATTTTAGGAGCTAAAAATGACCTTTGAAGGTAAAACAGTATTTATCACCGGTGGTAGTAGAGGAATTGGATTATCAATCGTAAAAAAATTAGCGTCTAATGGTGCTAACGTTGTAATTGCAGCAAAGACAACGACTCCCAAGCCAAATCTACCTGGCACAATTTATACTGCGGCAAAGGAAATAGAAGATGTTGGTGGTAGATGTCTCCCAGTTGAATGCGATATTAGATATGAAAATCAGATAATTACAGCAGTTGAAGCTGGCATAAAGGAATTTGGTGGAATTGATATTTGTATAAATAACGCAAGTGCAGTGGCTCCCCTGCCAACAGAAGCAACTGAGATGAAACGATACGATTTAATGCAAGAAATCAATACCCGCGGTACCTTCTTAACTACTAAGATATGTTTACCTCATCTGAAAAAAAGCACTCATGCACATATCTTAACGTTATCTCCACCAATAGATATAGATGATAAATGGTTCGCTCCACACGTTGCATATACAATCTCAAAAATGGGAATGAGCCTTTGTACACTTGGCCACGCAAGAGAATTCAAGAGGTTATCAATTGCGGTAAATTCTTTGTGGCCTTTAACTGCAATAGATACAGCAGCGGTACGAAACATCTTAGGTGGCGAAAACATGGCCAAAAGTAGTAGAGACGTCAGTATAATGGCTGATGCAGCATTTCAAATTTTAAAACAAGATCCAAAGGCTTGCACTGGGAACTTCTTTATTGATGAAGTCGTCTTGAGAGAAGCTGGGCAAGTAGATTTTGAACAATACCGCTTATCAAAAAATGAATTAATTAGAGATTTTTTTGTTCCCGATGATATTGCAAATAATTTACCTACTAAAACGGTTAGTGTTTATTAACGGTATTCGCAAAATAATTTGCTTACTCAGCTGAATTTAAGAACCAGTTAAACTATGACAAGAGCCCAAAAATATCGACTTAGCTTACGTTTCGTCAACAAAACTACAATAATAAGTACTTTACAAAATTAAAGTATCAACACTTAATCTAATAAATAATATTTAAATTATAAAGTAAGATTAAACTATAAAGGCTGGACAAAAACATGAATTTAATTCCAGCTTTATTTGGCTTGTCAGCTGGGGCGCTTTTTGGACTTTTAATCCATTTCCAACGTCGTGGCCTGCAAACATATGATCCACTGGTTGGTGCGTTTGTATCTGTATCTTCGATGAGTTGTTTCTTATGGGTTTTATCACCATTTTTTATTGACTACACATGGTTTAGCAGTAAAGCAGCTCTCATTTTTTTCTTAAGTGGGCTATTCTTTCCTGCTGCAGCTCAAGTAGCTCAAGTATTCTCAATTGCACGTGTTGGCCCAGCACTCACATCAGCAATAGGAGCATTTGCACCTTTCTTTGCAGCATTTCCAGCAATTCTATTCCTGGGAGAACCTTGGGGCTTTCAGTTAATAATAGGAATGTCTTTAATGACATTTGGCCTAATATTCTCTACTCTAGGTGCCAAAAATTTAAAACGCACTTGGCCTTTATGGTTTCTATTACTACCCCTTGGTGCATCGTTCGCTCGAGGAGTAATTCAGCCTGTACTTAAATTAGGACTATCTGATATTCCAAGCCCCTTTTTTGCCACTCTCATGCTAGGCTCTGTATCAACTTTTATATTAGCAGCTGTCTTAATTTTAACCAAGAAAACCAATCTCATATTTGTATCATGGGATGGAGCAAAATGGTTTTCTATAAGTGGAGTTATCAATGCCTTTGGTATTTTATCTATAAATTATGCCATCTTTCTTGGAGGGGTTGTTTTAGCCGCTCCCCTTGCGGCTACTGCTCCAATTTGGGCGCTGTTATTTGGGTTTTTAATTTTTAAAAACGAGAAGCTAGGTTTACAGCAATTTATCGTTGCGTTGCTTGTTGTTCTTGGATCAGTTTTAATTGTTGTCCGATAATTATAGGTAAAGTTATCACTTCATTACAAATCAAACTTTTAGCTTACTAGCCCGCCTTGCTTTGTTTTTTTTACTATTAGTTTTGCCAATTGGTGTTGCTGAATCTTTATCTTTCTTTTTGTTGGACTTATTAATAGATTTCTTTGGTTCTTTTTTCTTATATTTTTTCTGTTTTGATGGCTCTGAATAGTCTTCATCATTTAATAATCCAAAATTCTCAAAGCTATTAAGGTTTTGAGAATTATTTGACTGTTTTTTCTTATCACGGTTAGTTTTTAACCTAGACAGTTCAGAAGATTTGGAACCTCCACCACCAGTATGCTCTTTTTTACTATTTCTTTTATCAGAATATGGACTTGAGCGTTTAGCTTTTGTTAAAATGACATCACTTGGTAATTTTTCTAATTGTTTTAATTCTGCATTTCCATAGGCACGCATAGGTTTACCTATCGAATTGGTAAATTTCAACACAGCTGACTTTTTAATTTCCACATAAGAAATGTTGTCTTGAACAATGATTTTCCCAACATCGTTTTTCGCCAAATCCCCCAACTTAGATAGCATGGGAAGCAATTTTTTAGCTTCCACATCTTGCTTGCGCCCACCCTCAATAGAAAACCAAACACTAGGTCCAAAGACCTTACGTTCAGATGAGGATGAATCACTGACAGCAGATAATTCTTCAGGTGCTGATTTTTGACTATTATACAAACGAATATATGCAGCAGCTATTGTATCCGGGGTATACTTATCTAATAGCAATTTTGCTTTTGTATTCTGATCCATGCTTATTTCTTGAACCCAAGTTGGATCATCTATCATGCGTTCATAGTCTCTCTCTAAAATCATCTTGACTGAAGGAGCATCATGGAAAGTAGCCTTGATATTTGCTGATCTTAATAGTCTTTGAGCCTTTTGTTGCGTTTTTCTCGTAATTATTAATGTACTAACTCCCTTCCGACCTGCACGCCCAGTTCTACCTGACCGGTGTAACAATGTCTCATGATTGGATGGAAGGTCAGCATGAATTACAAGTTCCAGCCCAGGCAGATCAATTCCACGAGCTGCCACATCTGTTGCAATACAGACCCTTGCACGACCATCACGCATTGCTTGAAGAGCCTGAGTTCTCTCACTTTGAGATAACTCCCCAGATAAAGAAACTACAGAAAAACCACGATTAGAAAATCGAGTACTTAATTTATTAACCATTGCACGAGTATTACAAAAAACTAATGCACTTTTCGCTTCATAATATCGAAGCAAATTTATGATAGCATTCTCTGAGTCATGTTTCGCAACCGATATTACACGATAATCTATATCGGCATGTTGCGAATTTTCATTTGTAATTTTTAATCGTTTTGCGTCTTGCTGATACGTTTTAGTTAACTTAATTATTGCATCAGGCATTGTTGCTGAAAACATTAATGTTCGTCTATTTTCAGGAACTTTTTCAAGAATGAATTCTAAATCTTCTTGAAACCCCAAATCCAACATTTCATCTGCTTCATCTAAAACAACAGTTCCAATGTTCTTTGTAACTAAAGATTTTCTCATTATATGATCTCTTAGTCGACCAGGTGTAGCAACAACGATATGCGCGCCCTTAGACAAGGAACGGCGCTCATCGCGCATATCCATACCACCAACACAAGATACAATGACTGCCCCAGTTTTGCGGTATAGCCAGCTTAGCTCTTGTTTAACTTGCATAGCCAATTCTCGCGTTGGTGCAATAACGAGAGCAAGCGGATTATTAGCAGTTTGAAAAGTTTTACTTTGTCCCAATAATGTCGGTGCAATAGCTAATCCAAAACCTACAGTTTTTCCTGACCCTGTTTCCGCAGAAACTAGGAGATCTCTTTGCTCCAATTCGGGCGCTATCACAGCCTCTTGGACTGAAGTTAAAGTGTTATAACCGCGTTCTGTTAAAGCTTCTTTTAGAAGTTCCATAATAAATCATTTTCTTTTCATGAGGTTAGTAAATACAAATTAATTCGCCGGTGAAGCTATCAGAAATATTATTGACGGGAACGCCTATGGTGTCCCCATAGATGGTTTGCAAAAAGAAGTATAGAAAAAAGAAACTCCCTGGCACGTCTTAAATTATATAATTTTTATTAAATTGGCCTCAGTAACGGAACTAAGACATACAAGGTCATATTTATTCCAAAGCAATCATTGCATAAATTTTATAAAAAGTTAAAAATAATAATCTCATATTTATATTGGAGAACAAAAATGGACCAACATATCAGAACCTCAATACAAACGAACACTTTTTATTATTTTATGATTGTCTTGGCGATAACTACTTTGGCCCAACTCGTAACAATGGTAGTAATTGTATTTGGAGACATATCAGGAAAAGAACATCTAGTCGCGGCATCAGTAATTGGACCTGCCCTATTGGGTGCGTTTGGAGTTATACGTATGCTCACTAATATGAAATTAATCATTGGTGAGATGGATGCAGACACGCTAGCAACAAACTATGGCAAAGAGATCTCAGCAATCCCACTTAATGTGCTGAAATTCATTTTTTCAGGTATTTTTGTCGCTTTGGCAATTGTTCAACTGATAACAATTTATTAATTTTATATTTCAAAAATTAGGTTGGTGCTTGATATTAAAAAGCCACCAGCCCAATTTTGGTATTCCTTTTATTAACTAATCGGTTTTTATTAATGAGTATGACTTCGGTTAAACTCATTAAGTTTTTTTTGTAATACGTATTAAAACAAAGATTACAATTGCTATATTCAAAAAATTCCATGCTATGCCATTTAAAAAAGCAGCTCTATAAGATCCTGTTAAATCGTAAATCCAACCAGACATCCAGCCACCAATGGCCATCCCAAGAATTGTTGACATAACAACTAGCCCCACACGTTGACCTGCCTCGCGTGCCGGTAAATATTCACGGATTGTTACCGCATAACCAGGAACAATGCCTCCCTGAGAGAGACCAAAAACTAGACTTATAATATAAAGAGATACTAAGCCATCAAAAGGCAAATATAAAAATAATGCTAAACACTGCAGTGAAGATCCAAGTAAAACTGTTTTGATCCCACCTATCCAGTCAGCAATCCAACCTGAAAATAACCTTGAAACAACACCACCAAAAAGCATTAAACTAAGCATTTCTGCACCAACAGCAGGGCCATATCCAAGATCCATACAGAAAGATACAATATGAACTTGCGGCATAGACATCGCGATGCAGCAACTCAATCCAGCGACAGCCAGTAAAAGTTGTAAAGATCGAGGGGACATTCTTAATGCTTTTGATTTGCTTTGAGATTCCATTTCAGAAATTTCAATTGCAGTTATAGGAATTCTGCGTAACAAAAAAAGAGACAATGGAACTAAAGTTATTAAAACTGTCATTGCGATAAAGAAGTAAGCATCGCGCCACCCTTGCTCTACAAGCACACCTTTCAATACCATTGGCCAAATAGCACCTGATAAATAATTCCCACTTGCAGCTACTGCTACGGCAATACCTCTTCGTTTTTGAAACCAGTGTGAAATATCTGCCATTAAAGGTCCAAATCCAATAGCAGCACCAAACCCAAGTAAAATCTGCCATATGGTCAATATTTCGACAGATTGAGCGTAAGAAGCACCCAAAAACCCAATTGAGGTGCACGCCGCAGCTAGTAAAAGTGACAAAAAAAAACCAAACCTGTCGACAAGTCGACCTATGATCAAGTTTCCAGCAGCAAAACCAATCATTGTTAGTGTATATAACAAAGATGCCGCTGATCGATCTATACCCAGATCATCTTGCACTAACGGTAAAACAATTATTATTGCCCACACACCAACTGAGCCGATTGTGCTGACTAACAAAGTGATCGCGAGCCTAAACCAACTATATGGGCTATCATGAATTTTAATTTCAATCATTAGTTACCAACAGGCTTTCCTTAAAACATATCAAGAATACTTTTTTAGAGGTTATGTTTGTAAGTCAATTAGAATATCAACACTTAGCAGTTTGCCAAATTGATAATCTAAAACTACAAAATCGCTTCTGATGTCCAAAGCCTAATAGAGAGTAAATGCATTACAATATATACACTGGATTATTACCTTTAGCTCCAGTTATAATTAAAACTTACACTAATTCTTTCCTCATCCGCCATATTCATTTGCACTTCATGACGCAACCAACTTTCCCACAGTAAAACTTCACCTAATTTAGGTTCCATATAAATGAAATTTTTCAATTCTGGGCGCGTATTTACTTTTCGGGACGGAGAAGCCATCATCATTGCCAATCTTGGATCTTCAAATTTAATAGCACTCGTTCCTTTTGGCATTGAAATATAAGTCGTTCCACTAATTACGCTATGGGGATGTAGATGTGAGGTGTGGATACCACCAAATGGTAAAATATTAATCCACAACGAATCTAATTTTATTTTTTTATCATTAAGATCAAATTCCAAATCTTTAACAAAAGTTTTAACATGCTTATTTAGAATCTTAATTAGATCTTTGAAGATTGAATATCTCCAATCCAAATCATTTAAGGAGGCATAACTCGTATAACCAGCAAAATTATTATCCTCACTCCATTTCTGGCCTGCTTCATCATCAGATGCGGTGGACAAACAGGTCGATGTAAGCTCACCTTGATCTATCTTATCCCCAAACTCTCGGAGGTCAGCTCGATATATTTGAGTTGAAAAAAATGAATTTATATTTACCATAAAAACACATTAACTCAACTGTACCTACAGATAAAGTGTGTATTGATTTAATCTTAATAAAATAAAATTAGGTATTTTTGAGTTACAAAGAATATACAATCTTTTAACATCAAATTAAGCCTCAGGCTCCCAACCAGCCCTAACTAAACCTTCAATAATTATATTAGCAAGAGACGAGTTAGGGACAAAGATTTTTTTATAATCTTCTCTTTTTTTCAAATTTGGTCTTACTTTTAGATATTCATTTAAAGCAGTTCTTGCTTCATCACCCTTTTCTAAATAGCCCATCACTGATGCGCGAAATCCTTTATAAAGACCTTGATTGGGATATTGTAAACGACATTGTTCATTATAATTAAATGCTGCGTCATAGTTTCCTAATCCTAAATTAGCAAAGAAAAGGCCATTGCGAAAACTCATATTATTTGGATCTAAGGGGTTTAACTCAATTGCTTTATGGTAATAATCTATCGATTCCGCATATTTTCCCGAATGCACCAAGCTTTGTCCAAATCTATAAAGGGCATCAGGGTAGCTAGGATTAAGTTTAATGGCTCTTTCAGAATATTGTT
>Ga0114997_10003804_pt1 | contig 11793 bp, 12 predicted proteins | sample ArcticOcean_MG_C_2_FD_87045 | JGI IMG/M metagenome (GOLD analysis project Ga0114997, IMG submission 87045) | Marine microbial communities from western Arctic Ocean - ArcticOcean_MG_CB4_136 | ecosystem: Environmental > Aquatic > Marine > Oceanic | place: Arctic Ocean: Canada Basin | collected... | reverse complement strand
TCTCGTTTACTTTTTGAAAATCCTTTATTATATCGCTTTCTTTTGTTTTAGTTTTAAAATCATCTTTTTGGATATCCATAATATGCACATAAACAGGTATCTTGATTAATTCAGCAAACCCAACATTGCACCACAACAAACCCAGAACTAAGATCCCTAAAAGTTTTTTCATATAATAATTCTATACCTAGCGATTTTTTGGCAACGTACGTTCTCGCTCGGCTACTTTTCCTCGTCCTTCACTCTTTTATTTTTTCTTCTCTTAATTTTTTGTAGGTTTTTATTTAACATTTTGATTTGTCGTATTTTATTTTTTTTTGATAATTTTTTCATATTTTTCTTTCTTTCATATGGTACTATTTTTTTATGTATCCCGCCTCTGGTTTCGGCGTGCGGGGGTTAAGGACTTCTTCTCCATGTTTTGGCAAATTTTTTCTTATTTTTTTTGTATGCTTGAATAATATTATCTGTTTCTTTTTCAGGCACGCCTTGAGGTTTCAATATATCTTTTGCATCAGCTATTTTACCGTCCAATATAAGATGTAGAATTGTAAGTTTATCAGTATCAGTAAAATATTTAGCATGTAGCTTAAAAAGATCTTTTTCTAACTTCCTTGTTGATTGATTTTTCATATTAAAACCCCATAAGAAAATTCACTATGTAACCTAATACACCTAGTAAAAAAAGTGTTATAAATATTTTTTTTATACTTTTAGCTTCTTTTTTTTGGTAATTCTTTAAAATTTCCGCGTTTAGGTCGGCCTTTTTATCTTCTTCTTCCATTTTTCCTTTTTTTCTTTTTCTTGGTTCTGTTGTGTTTTTGACCACGTCCTCTAGTTCTCCCGCTTGATATACTTTTCATTTGTTTTTCCTTTCTTGATTATGAGTACCATTCTTTCATGTATCTTGCCCCAAGTTTCAGGGGTGCTTGGTTAACAATCAACGCTTTTTGATTTTCAGCTACCTACAAAAGTTTTTTTGAACACACTATAAGCGCACTCAGAACCAAGATCCCTAAAAGTTTTTTCATATTAATATTTTCCTTTTTCTTTAGTTCCGCTATAAAATATTTTTGATAATTCTTTATTTGTTCTTATGCGTAATGCTACATCTTTTTTGCTCATTAACGAAACTGGTCTTTTGGTATGCTCGTGATATTTAAATGTATCTGTTCCCCTTGCTTGTTGCACATACACTTTTCCAATTACTTGATCAACATTTGTGCCTATATAACTTTGAATAACAAAACCAATTCTTCTACTGTTGCTTTTATTTACTCCAGAGCCATGAACAATCATTGGATGATGAAGTGATAATTGGCCAGCTTTAAGTTCATTAGGCACTGTATCTTCTAGCGATACGTTTTGAACTGTTTGACCGCGAGTTAATAAATTGCTTTCATTGAGTGTAGTTATGTGTTCTCGAATTTTTTCTTTGTGGGTGCCTGGCCACATTCTCATACAGCCGTTTTCTTCATTAGCATCTGTAATAGCTAGCCAAGCAGTAACCCAATTATGCGGTTCAAAACCAATATATTTTGCATCTTGGTGCCAACTAACAAAACCTTTGTTGTCAGGATTTTTAATAAATAATGTAGTCCCACCGACTAAAATATCTTTTCCTATAACACTTTCCACGGTATCTAAGATTTTAGAATTGTGACAAACTTGATCTAAGATAGGCGATATATAATGAGCATTGTTTCGACCTAATCCAATTAATTCATCAGGCCATTTTTTTTCAATATATTCAATTTCTTCTCTAATTTTTTTAATTTTTTCTAAAGATAAAATATCAATAGGAGCAATATAACCATCTTCATTGTATTGTTTAAGTTGTTTTGATGTTAAAGCAGACATTTAACCAAGAACCACGATATCAAAAAGTTTTTTCATTTATTTTAGACCTATAAGAATAATTATTTTAGAAGTTTTTTTTTAGCTTTATTAAATTCTTCTTTTGTTAAATCACCAGAATCATACATTTCCTTTAAAATTTTCAATTGTCCGGCAACATTTTCTGTTGAAATTGTTGATTTATTAATTTGAGCATTAATACTATTTACACCTTTGCAATTTTTTTTTTTCATAATTTTAATTAGATGAAAATTACGATCATTAGCTGCTTGTATAGCTGTATCTGCATTATGAATTGTTTTAGCCCAAGCGGGCCAAAACAAAACTAATCTTGTAAAATTACCACCAGTACCCTGTTTAGCATATTCAGCATCTCTTTTAATTTTTTGAACTTCTGCTAATTCGTTTTCCAGTTGTTTACAATTTAATTTTTCATCTCCAGGCAAAACAATGCCTACAACAGTAGGCTTTGCACATGAAATAAGCAAAATTAAACTTATGCCCAGAAACAGTATAGTTATAAATTTTTTTACCATTTTTATTTAGATTTTTTACATACGGCAATAAAGTAACCATTATGCCAATCACTATAATGGCTGTGAAAAACTCTAGGGTAGGCATTATTCTGTGTTGTTTTAATATCTATTTTTGAAACAATACTAATACTCAAATCATCAAAAGCTTTAAAGGTTCCTTTTCTAACTGCTTCCAAATTCCAATCGTCAACAATAAGTATAAAAATATTATCAAGAGCTGCCTGCGCAATAGTGATACCATCATATTGACTTTGAGAATCATGAAGAGCGTCATAACAGTAAATATTAAATTTACCTAATTGTTTGTAATTTACTTTTCTGAAATCAGACTCTATGAATTGAAAATTTATTTCCTCTGTAATAACTTTTTTTGTATTTATTTCAAAAGTTTTTTTCTGGTCATCTGTATTAAAAAATTTTTTCATTTGTTCTTCTTCTGGAAATTTTAACCAATTATCTATACACAGAGCTTTAGCCGTATTACCATAAAGAGCAGAGCATACCGTTGAGCCTGTCCAAGATCCTATTTCTAAATATCTTGGATCTTTTATTAAAGAAATTAAATTATTAATAAGATATCTGTATTTTTTGCCTGACATGCCAGGCAAAAATTTTATCCAATCTGGAATTTTTGTATCCATTGCTAAGGCTTGATATAATGAAAGTTTAAGATTTTTTGAATAAGTGTTTTCGTCAAAATTACCTTCAAGAAAAATTGATGTTTCTTCTTCAGGTGGTACAATTGTATTACGTGATACATTTTTCATGCAATTATTTGGTCATTTTTTCAAATAAACCATAAAACCATTTATAAAAACTAGAATTATCATTCATTAAATAATTCTACTACAATTTGTGACAAGATTTGAGTCCTGAATCTGAGTAAAATCGGAGATGGGTCTTACCACTAACAAACACTTTGTTCACCAGCGGCAGCACAACCTTATCATATATTAGTATTAGCTTTTACCGAATTATCTTTATATTTTTTCTAAAATGTATAATTAACTAATTTATGTTTTTGTCTATAAAAAAAGTTCCTAAAGTTTCATGGAGTTCGGATAAACCTTTTAGCTTAAAACCAAAAATTTCTACTTTTTTATACTTATGTTTTGGTCTAGTTCTATTCGGTTTAGGCGAAGGTCTATTAATAGTTTCATTTTCTGGCGCATCCCCATGGTCTGTTTTAGCACAGGGCATTTCATTAAATTTAGACTTTTCTATTGGGACAATTACTTTATTTATAAGCATTGGAGTTTTATTTTTTTGGATATTTTTAAATCAAAAACCTGGAATTGGTACAATTCTTAATGCTCTAATTATTGCACTGATGATAGACATTTGTATTAAGCTCGTGCCAACACCAGAAAGTTATATTTTACAATTATTATTAGCTATTATAGCTGTGTTTATAGTTGGATTGGGTGGGGGAATTTATTTGGTAGCAAATTTAGGAACGGGACCAAGAGATGGCTTAATGATAGGTTTACAACAAAAAACTAATTTACCAATAGCAGCGATTAGAGCATTTATTGAAATTACAGTTGTTTCAATTGGATGGTATTTAGGTGGAACCGTGGGGATTGGAACTTTATTGTTTGCTTTTGGAATCGGGCCTGCGGTTGCTCTAGGATTATTTATTGTAGGAAAAACTTTTAATTAAAGTTTAATGATAAAATTTGTATATAAAATATGCAGCATATCAGAATGGAATAAATTTCAAAAAGAAAAAAAATTCTTTGGAACAAAGAAAGATTTGTTGGATGGCTATATACATTTTTCAAATAAAAATCAGATAAAAAAAACTCTAAAAAAATATTTTTTTAAAATAGATGACTTAATCTTATTAAAAGTAAAAGTGTTTAAACTTAAAAAGCTTAAATGGGAAAAATCAAAAGAAGGTAAAGTATTTCCTCATCTTTATTCACTCTTAGATATAGAAAATGTAAAAAGTGTGCATAAAATTACTTTAAAAAAAAATGATTTACATGCTATATCACCAACAAATTGGGTTTATGAATAAATGCGGTATGCTATAATTTTAAATATTGGACTGTTAGCTCAGTTGGTAGAGCGGACGACTCTTAATCGTTAGGTCGTGGGTTCGAACCCCACACAGTCCACACTGGATTTAAAATGAAAAATAAAAAAATAATAAAAAAAAAATTCACTATGGCAGCCCAAAATCATCAAAAAAATAATTTTGTGGAAGCCAGAAATCTTTATGAAGAAGTAATAAGTTTGGACTCTAATCATTATGAAGCTATTTTTTACCTGGGCACTTTATATGGCCAACATAATAATTTTGAGATAGCTTTGAAGTGGCTCGATAAAGCAAAAAAAATTAGACCTGACGATGTAAATGTTCATATTAATATTGGTAATGCCCTGAAAGAATTAAAGAAATACGATCAATCAATTAGATCTTATGAGAGAGCAATTGATATTGATCCAAGCATTTTGTTTGCTCATAACAATCTTGGAATAGTTTTAAAGGAGCAGTTAAAATACACACAAGCAATAAAATGTTTCGAAAAAGTAGTTGAACTAAATCCTAATTATCTAACAGCCTACAATAGTCTTGGTACAATATTTGGAGAATTAAAAATTTTTAATAAAGCTAAAAATTATTATGAAAAAGCACTTAAAATAGAACCTAATTATGCAGCCGCACATTATAATCTCGGAATAGTATTTCAGGAATTGGGTTATTATAAAAAAAGTTGTTGGTATTATAATCAGGCAATTAAACTTCAATCCAATTATGCAGACGCACATAATAATTTAGGAATAATATTTCAGGAACAGGGAGAATTTAAAAAAGCAGAAGCTAGTTATAAAAAAGCAATAGAATCTGATCCAAAAAACTTAAGTTATTTATACCAATTAAGTATTTTAAAGAAAGAAATATTAAATAATAACACTAAAGATAAAATAGGCAGAATTATAAATCTTAATAACTGTACAAAAAAAAATCTCGCTTATGGAAATTTTTTACTTTCAAAATACGAAAAAGAAAAAAAGGATTTCAAAGAAGCTTTTAAATATTTAATAAAAGGGCACAAATATTATTTTGATGCAAAAGGGCAGAAGTTTATTCAAAGTGAAAATTATTGTTTTAATGAATTAACAAAAGTAAATAAAATTATTATCGTAAAAAAAAATACCAAAAAAATTAATAAAAAATTTTTTGAAACAAAACCTGTATTTATAGTTGGGGTTCCAAGAAGTGGAACAACACTTATAGAAAAAATAATTGCATCCGGTTATAACAAAATTCCAATAGGTGAAGAAACTGGAATATTTGGAAATTTAGTTGGTGAAGAAATATTTCGCAGCAAGAAAGTTAATTTAGATTTAGAAAGCTTTAGAGAAAAAGTAATTGAAAAATATAATGAAAAAAAATTAATTCAAGCAGATAGCAATTACACTTTTACTGACAAATCTTTAGATAACTTTTTTTACATAGAGTTAATTAGAAAAGTTTTCCCTAATGCTAAAATAATAAACTGCCGAAGAGATCCAGCATCCTCCATTATGTCAATTCTAGAGAATAATTTAATAGAAATTTCGTGGGCACATAATCTAAAAAGTATTTTTAAATATTTTAATATTTATCATAAGATAATTCAAAATTATCAAAAAAATTTACCAGATTTTATTTATGATTTAAAATTTGAAAAATTTATTAAAAGTCCTGAAATAGAATCAAAGAAACTTATGAACTTTTGCAACTTACTATGGGATAAAAAATGTTTAGAATTTTATAAAAGAAAAGATATCATTTCTAAAACAACAAGCAATATCCAAATTAGAAAAGCTATTTATAAAAATTCAAAAAGCAAGTACTTACCTTACAAAAAATTGTTACAGAAATTTGGTGAAACATACTCTTGGTATAAATAATATGTTTTAATAAACTAACATAAAGATGTAATATTATATTAAGTTAATTCGAATAATATATAAAAGGAGTTTTTATGGTATTTGCATTAGTACTAATCGCAGGTGTTGCTTGGTACGCCAACAAGTAAAATAAAAATTTATTAGAAAATTTTTTGATCTACGTAACTAATATATGGTTACGTAGATTCTTAACTAATTATACAGTTCTTCTAATTCCAGTTACTTTCAGATTTGCAGTTTTATAAATTCTATTAATTGTAGTTTTAATAGGCATGATAACAGTTTTTTTAAATGGTCCATAGGCATGTATAAGATTTTTTTTAGATGTTGCAATAGCTACATGACCTTTCCAAAATATTAGATCATTTTTTTTAATATTTTTTAATAAAACTTTTTTTTTAAAATATCTAATTTGATCTTTTGCATCTCTTGGGCAATACCTATTATTGAAGTTAAAAAATATTTGTATTAAACCTGAGCAATCAATACCGCTAAAGTGTTTTCCACCCCATTTATATTTTGTATTTTTAAATTTTTTAATATATTTAAAAATATTTCTTGTTTCATAGTTAATCTTTTTTAAATCTTTTTTTTTAATCCAAAAATTAGAAAATTTATAAAAATTACCTTTTTTTCCTGCAACCTTGATTCTAGATCCAAAGCTGAGTTTTTTATTTATTTTATTTTTTATATTCGGTTTAGAATATAATTCTGCACATAAATTAAAAATTTTATGAGTATTTTTTTGATTTGGAAAAAATTTTTTTTTTAATATATATCCAGTATAGTTATCTAGGTCACATTTTATTTTAAGCCAAAATTTATTTTCTTTTATTTTTTGAAAAGTATCTCCGTACAAAAATTGTGTAACAATTTTAGATCTTAGACTTTTTGTTTCGTATACGTTTACAAATGATAAATCGCTTCTCACTGTAACTTAAGTTTATTTCGGATAAACCATAAACAGATCAAGGAAGGTATAACCATTATTGCGGTTATTATAAAAAAGATACCCCAATCTCCATTTAACCAATCAACCATTGCACCTGATGATGAAGCTAATGTTGTTCTTCCGAGAGTGCCTATTGAAGCAAGCAATGCATATTGGGTTGCTGTATATGTTCTATCTACCAACAGCGATATGAAGGCAACAAAGGCAACGGTTGCGAATGCTGCAGCAATATCGTCCAATAATACAGTAACAGCAAAAAGCCACTCAGATTTTCCAGACCAAGCAAGAAGTGCAAACAAAAGATTTGTAGCTGCCATTAATATTCCAGAAACGAACATTGCTTTTACCACTCCAGAACGTATTGCAAACAGACCTCCCATAAGCGTAAACACGACTGTAGTAATCCAACCAACACCTTTAGAATAAAGTGCTATATCACCTTTTGAAAATCCTATCTCTTTGTAGAAGATAATAGACATGCGTCCCAGAAAGGCTTCACCAATTTTAAAAAGAAAAACAAATGCTAGAATACCTATAGCAATCTTAAACCCATTTTTTTTAAAAAAACTTACTATAGGTCCACCGATTGCGCCACTGATCCATGCAGCTGTTTTTGCAAAAACTCCAGAGGATCCTAATTTTTCTTCGATCATCTGGTCAGTTTGCCTTTGAGCCATTTGTCTTTCAGTAGGCTGTTCTTCATGAACGAACATTAAACCAATGTTACAAGCAATTACTACAATGCCGAGTATTAGAAAAGTAACTTGCCAATAATTTTCAAATCCTGCATTCTGAAAATATTGCGCTGCATTTAATGCTATTACTCCTCCTAATTTATACCCAGTCCACCAACCAACAACGGCCATCGCAGCGCCTGCCTGCATTGATGTTCCTTCATTTTCTCCAATTTGTTCAATTCTTAAAGCATCTACAGTGATGTCTTGAGTTGCTGAAGCAATAGCGATAATCAAACCAATTGTAATTACTAATGTAAGATTTGTTGTAGGTTCAACTACACTCCAACAAACTAGGCTGACTAAAATAATAAATTGCATGGTTACAATCCAACCACGACGATGACCAATTTTATTAGTTAACCATGGAATACGAATTCTATCGATGATTGGAGCCCAAAGATAATTGATTGCATAAACACCAAATATTAATCCGGCCCAACCAATCGTGCTGCGACTAAGACCATCTTCTTTAAGCCAGAGACTGAGACTGCTTCCAATAAGAACCCAAGGAAATCCACTTATAACTCCCAATAAAAGAATTCTAATCATTCGCCTATCAAAATAAACGGAAAACGTTTCAGATAATGTTTGTTTTTTAACTATTTCCATAAATTATCATGTCTATTAATTTTTCCAAAATGATGGAAAAAACAAAACTAATACAGCAAACAATTCAAGCCTACCAAGAAGCATACCAAAACTCAAACTTAATTTAGAAAAGGTTGGCAGATCACTAAAATTTCCATCAGGTCCGATTATACTTCCTAAGCCTGGTCCCACATTTGAGATTGCAGACGCTGATCCAGATATTGCTGTAATAAAATCTAAACCATTTAAAGATAAAAGTGTTGCTAAAATAAAAAAAATAAAAAAATATAAAAATATAAAAGTCATTATAGAATAAATGAATGTATTACTAATTTTTTCATTATTATATTTTAAGGAAAATATTCCATGTGGATAAATTAATTTTTTTAATTGATTTAACATAAAGTGAGCAAGTATTTGAAATCTAAAAATTTTAATACCACAAGTAGTTGAGCCTGCGCATCCACCAATAAACATAAGAAGAAGGAAAAAAATTAATGGGAAGTTTCCCCATGAACTAAAATCATCTGTGACGTAGCCAGTTCCTGATAAAACTGACACAACATTAAAGGATGATATTCTTAAATTCTCTAAAAAACTATACTCCTTGTTGCTAAACAACAGATATATAAACATTAGAGATATAGAAAAAATTAAAATATAAATTAAACCTCTAATTTGAATATCTTTAAAAAATATTTTTTTTTCACCTTTTACAAACTTTATATAAGCTATGAAAGGTATGCTTCCTAAAATGATAAAAATTATAGAAATAATTTCTATTCTAGCATTTTGAAAATGACCAATTGATTTACTATAAGTAGAAAATCCTCCTGTCGCAATTGTCGTCATAGAATGAGCAATACTATCAAAAATATTCATTCCAGCCATTTGATAGGCCATTCCACATACAAAAGTTAAAGTAATATAAATTATTGAAATTGTTAATGTTATTTCACGTGTTTTTGGTAATATTTTTTCAGTTGTATCAGAGCTTTCCATTCTAAATAGTTGCATTCCTCCAACATTTAATAGTGGAAGTATCGTAATAGCCATGACAATAATTCCTATACCTCCAAGCCACTGTAAAATCGCTCTCCAAATAAGAATACTTTTTGGAGCAGTATCTAAGTTAGTAATAATTGTTGATCCTGTTGTTGTTATACCCGACATGCTTTCAAAAAAAGAATCGACAAATGATAAATTTAGATTAGAAAGCAAGAAAGGGAAAGATCCAAAAAGAGCTACGCTTAACCATGATAAGGTAGTTAAAAGAAAGGCTTGTTGTAAGTTTAGTTTTCTATTTTCTTCAAGATTTGCAAGCACAAGAAGTATTCCTATAAACACTGTTATTGATGCAGATGATAAAAATACGTTATTGTTCTCATCATATATAAATTGAACAAAAAATGGTATAAGCATGAATGTTCCTAATATTATTAGAAGGAGACCAATGGCAAAAAAAACTGTTTTATTATTATTCATTTTTGAAGCTGCAGGTTATTTAAAAATATTTGAAATTCAACAAAATAAGACCTTATTATAACTGTATTTTACTAATAAAATTTAATAAATCTTTTATATTGTGATTGATAAATCGATAATTCAAGCTACTGGCTCCTGGCCCTTCGTAGAGGCCAGAAAACTTATTAAAGAACGACAAAAAATTTTCGAAAAAAAAGGAAAAATTATTCTACAGACCGGATACGGTCCTAGTGGCTTACCTCATATTGGTACTTTTGCAGAAGTGGCAAGAACTACTATGATGGTTAATGCAATTAATCAAATTATTGATATTCCTACAGAGATTATAGCTTTTTCAGATGACATGGATGGTTTAAGAAAAGTACCAGATAATATTCCTAATAAAGAAGTCCTAGAAAATAATTTGCATAAACCACTTACAGATGTTCCTGATCCATTTAAAAAGTTTAAAAGTTTTGGAGAACATAATAATGAGATGTTAAAAAATTTTTTAAATAAATTTAAATTTAATTATACATTTAAAAGTTCAACTGATTTATATAAAAAAGGTTTATTTAATGAAACACTTCTTTTAGTTTTAGAAAAATACGAACAGATAATTGAAATTATACTTCCTACGTTGGGCAAAGAACGTCAACAAACCTACAGTCCCTTCTTACCAATATGTCCTGAAACTGGTAAAGTTTTAGAAGTACCAATAATTGAAATAAAAAAAAAAGAAGGAAAAATCATTTATGAAAACGGTGATAAAAAAATCGAAACAGAAGTAACAAATGGAAAATGTAAATTACAATGGAAAGTAGATTGGGCAATGAGATGGTATGCTTTTGATGTTGATTACGAAATGTATGGAAAAGATTTAATTGAAAGCGCCATTTTATCTAAAAAAATTTGTCAAACTTTAGGAAAAAAAAGTCCTAATGGTTTTGCATATGAAATGTTTTTAGATGAAAAGGGTGAAAAAATTTCAAAATCCAGAGGAAACGGCATAACAATCGAACAGTGGTTAAAATATGCGTCCCCAGAAAGCTTATCATTATATATGTATCAAAATCCAAAAAGAGCAAAAAAATTATATGCAGATGTTGTTCCAAAGGCAGTAGACGAGTATTTGCTATTCATAGATAAATTTTCTGAACAAGATATTCAACATAGATTGTTAAATCCCGTTTGGCATATTCACAACGGCAATCCTCCAAAAGAAAAATCAATTATGCCATTTTCAGTTTTATTAAATTTGGTCGGTACCAGTAATGCAACGGACAAAAATGTATTATGGAAATTTATTAAAAAGTATAAAAAAAATATTGTAATTTCAGAACATCCAATTTTGGATAGCTTAGTAGAATATGCCTTAAAATATTTTACAGACGTAGTTAAACCAAACAAAAAATATAGAAAACCAAATAATCAAGAAAAAAAAGCATTAGAAGATTTAGTTAAAAGATTAAAAAAATGCAAAGAAGAAATAGATCCAGAAAATATACAAACTATTGTTTATTCTGTTGGTAAAGATAACGGGTATAAAGAAAACCTTAGAGAGTGGTTTAAGGCAATTTACGAAATAATTTTTGGTGATCAAGACGGTCCCAGACTAGGATTCTTTATAAGTTTTTTTGGAATTAAAGAAACAATTGAACTAATAAATAAATATATTAAATAATGTTTTCAATTTTTAGACCTTTTCTATTTAATCTTGATCCAGAAACTGCTCATGATTTAGCTATTAAAT
>Ga0114997_10003801_pt1 | contig 11798 bp, 11 predicted proteins | sample ArcticOcean_MG_C_2_FD_87045 | JGI IMG/M metagenome (GOLD analysis project Ga0114997, IMG submission 87045) | Marine microbial communities from western Arctic Ocean - ArcticOcean_MG_CB4_136 | ecosystem: Environmental > Aquatic > Marine > Oceanic | place: Arctic Ocean: Canada Basin | collected... | reverse complement strand
TTTTGGATATAAATGAAACAACCCTGACAAGTGGCTTGGCGCCTCAGGCGATTGAAGCCATTGATGCAACTCTAAAGCAAAAAAAACAAGCTATGATTTTTATCAATCGACGCGGTTTTGCTCCACAATTCATTTGCTCAAACTGTGAATGGCGTGCTGCATGTAACAGCTGTGAATCAAGCTTGGTTTTACACCATCATTCAGAACGGCTGATTTGTCATAGATGTGATTCTGCATTTGGTGTCCCGTCTCATTGCCCCGCTTGCAACACAGAACAATTAGCAGTTGTTGGAACTGGAACTGAGCAGCTTGAAATAACCCTGCAAGAACTCTTTCCACAAATTCCAATCTTTAGAATGGACAAAGACTCTACAAAAAAAGCCAACTCAATGGAATCATTGCTTGCTGCAATTCATGATTCTAAAAGCAGTATTTTGATTGGCACCCAAATGCTTATTAAAGGACATGATTTTCCAAATTTAGAGCTGGTTGTTGCGATAGACGTTGATCAGGGAGTTACCAGCTTGCATCCAGCAGCCATTGAAGAAATGGGCCAGCAATTAATTCAAGTGGCGGGCAGGGCAGGTCGATCAGACGGCAATGCTTTAGTTTTAGTGCAGTCAAGATACGCCCAAGATAAAAACCTGCTGCAACTTAAAAAAGGCAATTACATTAATTTTGCAAAATCGATCTTAGCTGAACGCAAAGCTTTAAATCAACCGCCTTATTCATTTGAAGCAATAATCAAAGCAGCTTCTCCAAAAACTCAGACCAACATTGATTTTCTTGAACAGCTTAGAAAAACAATTGATTTAAAACGCTGCATTGTAGTGGGACCAATCCCAGCAATGCAGGCAAAACTTCGAGGCTCTTATCAGCATCATTTGGTTATACAAGCACCAACGCGAACCCAGCTGAATGGGATGCTGCAAGATTTAATCAGCGTCTTATCTAAAAGTAAAAACTCTAATAAAGTTCGTTGGTCGGTGGATGTGGATCCAGTAGAGTTTTAAATAAAACTACAAAGAGAATTTTTCACCAACCAATTGCTCTGACAGATCCCATAATTTTTGAGCTTCTTGGAGGTTTTGAGAATAGGACGATGATTTGGCTTGCTTGCAATCAACAAAATACTCTCCAGTGATGCCATCATCATTTTTAGTGGCCAGATAAACAATACTAGATGCACCTTTTAAGGGAGATCGGAAGAATGGCTTTAACATCGCCTTTAAAATTTTTCCAAAAAGCGCCTTATTTTGACTGCCAAGTGCAGTATTTACTCCGCCAGGATGTATGGCGTTAACAGAGACATTGTCGGTAGAAAGTTTGATGGCCAAGTGTCTTGTAAATAGAAGATTTGCTAGTTTTGATTGCCCATAGACATGCAGGCCCTGACCAAAATCATTCTTAAAATTGATGTTCTCCCAATTCATATCTTTAACGAATGAATGAGCGGCAGAAGAAACATTAATAATTCTGCTTTCCTCTGATTCTTTCATTGCATCTAGTAGCAAATTGGTTAATAAGAAGTAGCCAAGATGATTAACCGCAAAAGTGTTCTCAATGCCTTCTGAGGTTTCATGGTATGCGGTGTTAACCACTCCAGCGTTATTTACCAAGACATCAATCTTGCCCTGCAGGGAAAGGATCTCTTTTGCACACTCTCTTATAGACACTTGCTCTGAAAAATCACAGTAAATTAGTTCCACGGATATATTTGGAGTTATTGCCTTCAGCTCTGAAGCAAGGCCATCTGCAAGATCTTTGTTTCTGTATGTTAGCAACAGTTTTGGTTGATGAACTGCTATCTCTAATGCCGCAGCTTTGCCGATGCCATTCGTTGCACCAGTAATTACAACAACTTTATCTTTTAAATCCCACATTAAATTATAATTTTTATTTTTTGCCCTGGATAAATGCTTTTATTGCTCAGATCATTCCATTGAATTATTTCATTGATAGTAACACCAAAACGAATTGCTATTTCTGAAATAACATCTCCCTTTTGTATTTCATACTCAATACTTTTTGGGGCTGAAGTCATAAAGGTATTGGGCTTAGGCTTCTCTTTAAAATAATTGTGTATGCCTAAAAAAATACTTCTTGCAATCATTCTTCTGCCAGCTTTTCCTTCCAATCTTTTCGCATCATCTGGGTTGGATATAAAGCCTGACTCGATAAGAACCGATGGGATATCAATTGATTTGAGAACTCGAAAATCTGCAAATTCCACATTTGGTTTATGCATTTTAGTAAAAGGATCACGCTTTAATTGTGCAAGAATCTTTTCAGCTAAGATAATACTGTTTTCAATTTTTGCCTCGTATGCAATTTGAAATATGGTTCGAGCAGCGTCTTCATCAAAATCTCTTATGTCCAGCTTACCAATTTTAGATTTTACAGCTGGATTCCTAGATAGCTCCGACTTAGATAAATTAGCAGCAGTTATAGAAGAGGCCTCTTCGGACCAAACATAAACAGAAGCTCCCTTAACAGAAGATAGTTTAAAGGCGTCGGCATGAATGGATACAAACAAATCAGCCCCTAACTTTCGTGCATTTTGATATCGATCATTCAAATCAACAAAATTATCGCCTTGTCTAATCATTACTGGACGGTACCCTGCTGTATTTTTTAATGTTCTCTCTAACTCTTTGGCAATCAGGAGGGTCACATCTTTTTCTAATAAATTTTTGCCTACTGCGCCCGGGTCTTTGCCGCCATGACCGGCATCTATGGCAACAATAATATCTCTGATATTTTTAGAAATAGATCGATCTTTCTTTATTTCCAGGGTTAAATCGACTCGGTCTTTATGTTTTACTTGCCAAGGCTTCTTCCAAAAGACAGAGCCTTTGAGATCTATCACTATTCGAACATTATTGTTTACTTCCGATGCTCGAATTAGTCTAATAGGAGAGTATGCATCTGCATTCATTGTATTTTTTAAGCTTGAATTTTTTATATCAATTACTATCCTAGATGGATCATCAAGAGCGTAGGAATTAATTAAAGCAACCTGATCTAAAGTAAAAACTATTCTTAAATTGCCTGAATCTAATTCGGAGATGCCACCAAAAGCAACGCTGTTTGATGCTCCTTCGGCACCCACAAAGAAGCAGCATAAGAATGTTAAAAAACTGTTACTAAATTTTTTCATAATGAGTCTGAATGCATAATTCCATTTCAGGAATTGCACTGCTTATGCATACTTTTCTTTTTTGGTCTAAATGAATTAATACAATTATAAGGTGAGAAACTCTCTTGGCTATAAGATTCTCAGGCCACTCAATAAAAATAATCTTTTGTTTTTCCATGCGCCTATCTAAATCTAATATTTCAATGTCTTCTGAGTCACTTATTCTGTATAGATCTATATGCATGAAAAGCTGATTTGTAAATTCATACTCTTCACAAAGAGTGTAAGACGGGCTCGTAACAGGACCTTGCCAACCATTAGTTTGCAGTATCCCGCGAACAAGAGTTGTTTTGCCTGCGCCTAAGTTTCCGCTCAGGTGAACCTCTATCTCAGCCAATTCAATTTCATCAATCGCTTGCATAATGGCCGCACCCATTTTCAGGGTTTCAGATTCATCGCTGAGAATGAGTTCTAACATATGGAGCTAATTTAATAGATTTCTTATTAAGGGAACAAGCTCGCTTGCTGCAAGCCCGATCATGCCAGTATTTTGTGTAAATTGATGTCCGGCAGCACTATGTAATGCAACACCGCTAATAGCTGCATCCTTAGGTTTGAGACCTTGTGACAACAAAGAGCCAATAAGCCCCGATAGGACATCGCCAGATCCTGCTACAGCCAATTCTGGGCCTCCCACTAAACAGAGATGACAAGTATGTCCGTCATATATCAAGGTTCCATGACCCTTTAAAACTACTGTTCCTCCAAACTTTGAATGTAAATCTTTTGCAGCCTGCAATCGATTTCCTTGCACCTCTGCTACAGACATATTCAAAAGACTTGCTGCTTCTCCAGGGTGAGGTGTAATAATTAAGTTTTCAGGTAAAGCTAATTCAGCAAATGCTTCCATGCTCAGCAATCTTAATGCGCCAGCATCAAGAAGGGCGGGGACATGATTTAGTTGAGCGTATTCAATTAATTTATAAAGCAGTTGCTCTGACCAATAATTTTGAAACATTCCAGGTCCACATATAAAAATATCTGCCCATGGAAACTGAGACTCTAGGTCCTGGGCATTGTCTCCTCCAAACACCATTATTTCTGGATTTCTAGCTAGGTTTGGTGCTACATAGCGCTCTCTTGTGAGCAACTTCACAAGTCCAGCACCAGTTCTCATAGCAGTTTCAGAGGCGAGGCTTCCCGCACCACCGTAGCCCTCGTCTCCAGCCACTATAAGTAATTTGCCATGACTGCCTTTGTGAGCATCCTTTTTTCTCTTGGGCAATAGAGACTGAATATTCTGTATTGTTAATATTTCAGCTATAGGCTCAATGTCATTTTTCATTTTTACATCCAATGTTTGCAAAACAATATCTCCAGAGTAAATTTTACCCTGATTTATTAATTGACCAATCTTTAAAGCAATAAAAGTAATGGTTGTATGTGGTCTAAAACATTTACCAATCATTTTTCCGGTGCTGGCATCTATGCCTGTTGGCATATCAATTGACACCCGATGCTGAAATCTTTCTGAGAGATCAATAACCTCTTCTATTTTAGGATCTAGGCCGGCTCTGCCTCCAGTACCAAAAATAGAATCTACGATCACTGAGTCCTCTTTTGCAGCTTCTAATCCTGTGTTGGTTATAAAATTTAACCCAAAGGCATCAATATATGCCTGAGCGCAAAGATTAGACTTCTTTCTATCACTCAGCACATCAATGAGCGCAACTTTACACCTCAGTCTTTTAAGCTCAAGTGCTATGTAATAGCCATCACCGCCATTGTTTCCTGGGCCACACAAAACTATAAAACTGTGCTGAGGGAATTTTTTAAATAGCCAAGATACAGAATCTTTGGCCGCTTTTTTCATTAACTTTAAATCATCGCCTGGATCAATGAAGATGCTTTTTTCAAAGTCTTGAATTTGCTGAGCGGAATATGCTTTGCTCAAGCTACAGTTCTATATAAGCCAATCTATCTGATTTAAAAGAACCAAACCAAATCTCGTCTTTTACTTTAAAACCGACAGTTCCAACGCCCATGTTACTACTTTTAAATGAATAAGTTTTTAGCTCTTCCAAGGTTTCTCTGTCCAGTTTGCTTAACGACCAGGGCAAGGTGCAATTGACATTACCTCTGCATTTTTCAAAATCTTGAAGTCCAAAGTTATGCCATGTTACCCATATGTATCCATCTCTCAAGACAACATTATCAGGGCCATTATTTTTAAATACACCCAGCAGTTTCATGTCATTGAGACTAAATAAGAGCGTCTCATCACCAAGATTGTAGTTGACCGCAATATTGTTCTTTTCAAGATCAAGCATAATTCCATTTGGGTAAGAGCCAGCAGTTTCTCTTAATTCAACAAAGCCTTTAGATGGCGTCCAATTAATAACAAAACCAGTATCAAATTTAAAAAAATAATTAAAAATCCACTCATTCATAGAGAGGTCTATATCAAACATATGAGAAGCATAAAAGGATCCATCAGGTCTTAGGCTAACGTCGTTAAGGTAGTATTCTTCTTTCGTTGATACGCAACCCATCCATACCACAGCCCAACCATCCTCATCTTCGACAACCTCAAACATCTCCACTCTTTCATTGGGAAGATGACTGACCACTCCAAGTTGCAATCTTCCATCAGTTCTTTCAACAAGATCAAGACCATGGGGGGCAATAATTTCATTGTCCGTCCTAGAGCAAGAGCTATCTCCCCAAACATTTTCACCGAAGCTCATAGGCAGCATCTGTTTAGTTCTAGAGGGGATGTGAAAAAGAGCAAGGTTTCCAGGTAAGACTTCCTGAATGGGTTTTTGCCCACCATATTCTGAAAGAATAAAGTATTCACCATCTGGTGTTAACGCAAGATCTTCAGGGTTCGAAAACCCACAGACTACGTTGAACTCTTCATTGCTTTCGCAGGAAGTAAGCGCCTTAAAAGGCTCTATATTATTATATTGAGAGACCATGAGAAGCCCTCCCAATAAACATATCGCAAGAGTAACTATAAATTTTTTCATGTCATTCACCACTCCATTTATGCAAATGCTCATTAATGATTTTAATCAGTTTCAGAGGCTCATCTAAAGGCACATGATGTGCAGCGTTTTCTATTACCTCTATAGACATATTGTCCTGAAAGGTTTCTTTTATGTAACTCATGATTTTTGATTCAAGCAATAGGCTTTTTCCACCTGCAATAAATAGGCTGGGGCATTGAAATTTAAACTCATAGCTTTGCAATCTTCTTAACGTAGCAAATAACTTGTCATCAAACCTCCATCTCCATCCAGACTCGACTTCTTGAATTGAGTGTTCTGCTATGTACCTGAGGTACCAAGAATTATCACAATCCTGCGGAGGCATTAATCTGAATCTTTTTAGAATTGATATCTTATCCTCGTAGTATTTTATTTTTCTTAATGGGCCAGTGCTGATATGAGTTCCGTAATCATAAGTGGGAGGTCTGATAGGCGAGTCAATCATTACCAGGCCTGAAGCAAGTTGAGGCAGTTCAGACGCCATAAACCCAGCTACGTGACCCCCAAGAGAATGACCAATGAAATAGACCTTATGGGTCTTATCGATAATTTTTTCTTGTTTTAGTATTCCAAGGATAGACTCAGTAAAAGCATAAAAATTATATTCAGAGCGATGGCTTGACTCTCCCATTCCAGGAAGATCAGGTGCAATTACTGTAAAGTTCTCATTAATTAATGGAGCTATTGGATCCCACCATTTTTTGTGTGCACCGGTTCCATGAATTAAAACAGCAATATTTTTAGTATTCGCTCTATCCCAAACTTGGTACTTCAAATCTCCTGATGGATTTTTTAAATTTTCTACCCTAGGCAGAATATTGATAGACTCGTGAAACCACTCAGGTGCTGACCGAAGATCGTGTTTAAGTGATTCTGTAATTTCCATAAAGAGTTATTCTAATGGATAATAAATACCGATACTAATTATGAATACACAAATCAGACCAGCGGCTACAGTCATCTTGATAAGAGAAGGCACTGATGATTTTGAAATATTCATGGTTAAGCGGAGCACTAAGTCTGCATTTGGAAATTTGTATGTATTTCCTGGGGGTACTTTGGATGCAGAAGATTCATTGCAAGACATGTATCAATATTGTGAAGGCTTAAATGATGCACAAGCTTCAGCGAAGCTTGGACTCAAAGAAGACGGTTTGGCTTATTGGGTAGCATGCATCAGAGAGTGTTTTGAGGAGGTTGGAGTCTTACTCACGAATAAAAACGATTTATTGTTAAGCAATACAAAAAAATTAGATGAGTATAGAGAAAAACTTAATTCAAAAGAAATGACCTTTTATGATATTTGTAAGGAAAATAATTTGCAGTTACGTGCAAACAACATTGTTCCTTGTGCTCATTGGGTGACACCTGACATTGAGCCCAAAAGATTTGATACAAGATTTTTTTTAGCCAAAGTTCACTCTGAACAACTCGGAGTTCACGATGGATTTGAACTGACAGAAAGTTTTTGGATTTCGCCATCCAAGGCTTTAGAGAGATTTCAAAATGGTGAAATGAACATGATTATGCCCACCATTAAAAATCTAGAAACTCTAACTCAATTTTCTTCAAGGGAAGAGGCCTTTAACTATTTTAGGGATCTGGAAGATGGAGATATCGAGCCTATTCTACCAAAGTTTATAAAAAAAGAGGGAGCTTGGGTTGGCTTTCTTCCTGGAGAGGATGGGTATGAAAGTGTCTAATTCCATTATCCAAAGAATTACTGCTTCTAATGGCAGCATGTTCACTGGAGCCGGTACCAACAGTTACTTAATCGGAACCGAGGACATGACCTTGGTTGATCCTGGCCCAAAAATTGATGCTCATCTATCGAACTTATTAGAGCTTGGAAAAAATAAAATTAAAAGAATTCTTGTTACTCATACTCACCCGGATCATTCGCCTGGTGCAAAAGTATTGGCAGATAAGTTAAATGTTCCGTTGATGGGTAGGTTAGTGGCCAAGGACGATTCAAGGCAGGACAGAACCTTTAAACCCGATCAGGTTCTTAATCACGGCGACATTATTAAAACAGATGAATACACGATTGAGGTAATTCACACACCTGGCCATGCATCAAATCATTTGTGTTATCTCATTGCAGAAGAAGAGACCATGCTTACGGGCGATCATATTATGAACGGTTCGACAGTAGTGATTGCTCATCCAGATGGATCTATGAGAGAGTATCTTGATTCTCTTGCGCTCTTAAAAAATTATAAATTTAATAGAATAGGACCAGGGCATGGAGACTTTCTAGGAGATCCTTTCGTAGTGGTGGACTGGATAATTGCTCATAGATTAGAGCGTGAAAACAAGGTGGTAAAAAAACTCCAATTAATCTCTCCTTGCAATTTAAATGCTTTGGTAAAAGAGGTCTATGATGATGTGGACGAAAGACTTCATCCAATTGCGCTGTGGAGTTTAGAAGCGCATTTAACAAAATTGCTGGAAGACAAGGTTGCAGCGTTTGATGCTGCTAAGCAAGTCTGGTCTTTGAATTAATAATTTTTATGGCCACTTTTGCTCTAGGCTGTTTTTATTTAATACAGGGATTATGCATAGCATGGCTGCAAAAAAATAATTTTAATTTCTTTGGTTTCATTTTTAACCCAGCCAATAAAAAGTTTTTCTTAATGCTTGATCTAATATTTATTGTCCTATGTTTTCTAGCAATATCCGAAATGGCACATTGGTTTTTGATGGTCCTTTTTTTAATGCATATTTTTAATTCAGGGGGCCTGCTTTTATATAGCAATAGCTTTTATGAATCGGAGAATGAGTTGAGAGAATTTGGAGAAACAGCAATAGTTAATTCCATGATTGGTCTGGTTTCAGTGGCCGGGATCTTTTGTATTTATATCACTTACTTATAAACTCAATTTATTTGCAATTAAGCTTTCTACAACATTGGGATCAGCAAGAGTTGAAGTATCCCCAAGATTATCAAAATCTCCATCAGCGACTTTTCTTAAGATCCTCCGCATAATTTTTCCCGATCTTGTTTTTGGAAGACCTGGAGCCCATTGAATTAAATCTGGTTTTGCAATTGGGCTAATCTCATTTGAAACAAATTTTTGCAGTTCTCTTGCTAACTCCGGCGCTTCTTCCTCGCCAACCATGAGGGTTACGTATGCATAAATTCCCTGTCCTTTTATGGGATGAGCAAAACCCACAATAGCTGCTTCAGCAACTTTAGGATGAAGAACCAATGCGCTTTCAATCTCTGCTGTCCCAAGTCTATGCCCAGAAACATTCAGGACATCGTCGACTCTTCCGGTAATCCAAAAGTAGCCATCGGCATCTCTTTTTGCGCCATCACCGGTAAAGTAATTATTTTTGTAAGTTGAAAAGTAAGTATCAATCATGCGCTGATGATCCCCATAAATACTCCTAATTTGGCTTGGCCAGGATTGTGAAATAATTAAATTACCAGAATTCTCTCCTTCCAAAATTTTTCCAGTCTCATCAACTAGCTCAGGCTTCACTCCAAAAAATGGCAAGGTTGCTGAGCCAGGTTTTACCGGGGTAATGCCGGCAATAGGTGAGATCAAAACAGACCCAGTTTCAGTCTGCCACCAAGTATCTATAATTTGGCATGCAGCATTGCCTACGACCCGATAATACCATTCCCACGCTTCAGGATTAATTGGCTCTCCAACAGTGCCTAAAAGTCTAAGAGATTTCCGAGAAGTCTTTTTAACATACTCATCGCCTTGGGCCATTAATGCTCTGAGGGCCGTGGGAGCGGTATAAAAGATTGATATTTGATGCTTATCACATACATCCCAAAACCTTGATGGAGTTGGATAAGTTGGAATGCCTTCAAACATGAGACTGGTTGCTGCATTGGATAGAGGGCCATAGAGAATATACGTATGACCTGTAATCCATCCCACGTCTGCTGTGCACCAATACTTATCTTCATTTTTGTGCCCAAACAAATATTTAAAACTTAAGTGTGCACCTAATAAATACCCGCCGGTGGTATGCATTACTCCTTTGGGCTTTCCGGTTGAACCAGATGTATATAAAACAAAAAATGGGTCCTCTGAATCCATTGGCTCGCATTCACATTGATCCGAGGCAGCATTAAAAACTTCTTCATACCTCACATCTCTTCCTTCTATCCATTGGGTCTCTAAACCTGTTCTTTTAATAACCAAGCAATGCTCTACAGCAGGACAGTTTTTTAGAGCAACATCAACATTATTTTTTAGAGGAATAGTTTTGCCACCTCTCACTCCCTCATCAGTAGTTACAACGATGCTGCAGTCAGCATCCAATATCCTATCCTTCAAAGATTCTGGAGAGAAACCTCCAAACACCACTGAATGTATTGCTCCAATTCTTGCGCAAGCCAACATTGCATATGCAGCTTCGGGAATCATAGGCATATAGATACAAACTTTTGAGCCTTTTTTTGCACCTAGATCTTTTAAAACATTGGAAAACTTACAAACGTTTTGATGCAGTTCGAAGTATGATATTTCTTTTGATTGATCTGGCTCATCTCCCTCCCATATGAGAGCAGTTTTACTAGAATGTTCTTCTAGATGCCTATCAATGCAATTAAAAGCAATATTAAGCCTACCTTCTTCAAACCATCTTGATTCTATGAACTCATCATTGTGGACTTGAGTAAATGGCTCACTCCACGAAAGGTTTAGCAAAGCTTCGTTTCCAAAAAATGTCTGGGGGTCTTCAATAGATTGCTTATACATAGCTGCATAATGATCTAGATCTTCTATGTGCGGATTGCTTAAGCTCTTGGGTGGTTCGTAAACTTTATCGCTCATAAATAGTAGATAAAACTTTTAAAGAATAGAGGGTTGAGGATTGATAAAATTCTTACCCCTTGGGTCTGACATAATTTTATTGATCAACATATCGTAATCAGAGCCGCCACTTTCTAGATCAATATCAGAGGCATTAATAATAAGAAGTGGAGCATTCTCAAAGTAAAGAAAAAATTTAGAATAAGCATTATTCAACCTTTCCAAGTAATCTACTGTTAGGAATTTTTCATCCGGATTACCTCTTTTATTTATTCTATCCAGTAATACCTCAACAGGAGCTTGCAAATAAATAACCAAATCTGGGGAAGGAGCATCTAGGGTTAAATGTTCATAGACCTTGTCATACAGACCCATTTCTTCATCAGAAAGAGTAACTTCTGCAAATAAACGATCTTTTTGAATAAGAAAATCTGCCACTCTTACTGGTTCAAACAATGACCGTTGTTTGAGATCTTCTATTTGCTGCATTCTTTGAAATAAAAAAAATAGCTGGGTGGCAAGAGCAGATTGTTTTGGATTTCTGTAGAAGCTCTTTAAAAAAGGATTCTCTGTTGGTTGCTCAAGAAATACGTCGTAATTAAAAGTTTCTGCAATTTTGTGAGCAAGCGTTGTTTTACCAACACCAATGGGCCCTTCAATGGCGATGTATTTGGGGAGCAGGGCTTCCTGTAAAGCTGGTTCCATAAAGGTTTTTCTTTCGTTTTGTAAAGATTAGCTTAACTCTTCCAAGAAACCAAATTTTTTCTCAACTGGCCCTTTTCTTGAGTCTCTTAAGATTTGCAACATCTCTATTTTTCTTGGTCTATTTAC
>Ga0114997_10003800_pt1 | contig 11798 bp, 17 predicted proteins | sample ArcticOcean_MG_C_2_FD_87045 | JGI IMG/M metagenome (GOLD analysis project Ga0114997, IMG submission 87045) | Marine microbial communities from western Arctic Ocean - ArcticOcean_MG_CB4_136 | ecosystem: Environmental > Aquatic > Marine > Oceanic | place: Arctic Ocean: Canada Basin | collected... | reverse complement strand
TAATGCTCTGAATATTCTACGAGTTTTATTTGTTTTAGTGTCAAACGGGAACTCATCATCAAATGGTTTGTTAGAACCACTGATGGGAACTACGAAATAATCTAACACTGCTTCAATTAAATCATTAAATTCTTCTCTTGCTTCTTCTATATCTGCTAAGTGGTCTTTTCTGTTTATAGTTCCTAGTTGTGGTCTTTTTTGTGAAGGTACTCCTTCACTAGAAGAACCAACATTTGCTTGTGCAGTTGAAGATGCTCTATCTAAATCATCACCTGCGTCTAATATCTTACTTATATTATCTAAGAAATCCCCAATAGCAGATAATTTTTTGTTAATACCACTTTCAGTGTTCATGGCCTTATCATCAACATTCCAATTTTCTGTCACCATGAATTTGTTTACTGTTTCTGTTAATGGTAAATAATATGGCCCATTTCCACCTTTAGCCATAGTTTTCTCTACTTCATCAACATAAGCATTAATCTTATCATCCATATCAACACCAGTAGCCATCTCTCTAGAAGCACCTGCTCCTAACATGGCTTCTCTCAAAGTGTTAATATCATCTCTAAATGCAACCGTATCTTTGAACGCTCCTGATTCAGCAGTGAAAGCATGATAGAAAAGAGGGTCTACTTTAGTAGCCATCCTTTCAAGTTTAATACCAAACCTAGAAAGTTCTTCTAATTCTTTCTTGTTCTCTGCCGCACTAACATTTCTTTCTTGTGTAACAGCGTCATCAGAATCAAACGTCTGACCGCCACCTTCTACGGTAACTGTCTCTTTGTAATCCCCACTAGTTTTATCATAGTATCCTTCTTTTCTAGCATCTCTATCTTCAGAAGTATCCTTTAGAGTATCTAAACCTACTTCAGCAATAAACTTCTCATATAATGCAAGACCTTTGTGTTTTTTGAAATAAGGTTCAAGTTCTTTAGGATTAATTTTAACAACATAATCTAGTTCATTGTTATTGACTGCCGATTTATATGATAGAAACATATCTATTATATCAGCAATCTCTTGTTTATCTTTGTCATCCCTATTATCTCCCTCAACTAACATATCTCTAATAGGAAGAAAGGCTTCATTACATGCATTGTATGCGTCTACAAAGTTTTTGTACTTACCCTTATGACCCTTCCAAAAGTTGTAAATCCTATTACGCCTATCTAATCTTTTAAGGTCTAGTTCACCTATTATTTGGTCAGCATCTAAATGAATTATTTGTTCTTCTACTTTGTCTAATGGTCTTAAGACTGTAACAAGTGGTTGAAGTCTTCTTTGAATCGCAGGGGTTTGGTTCTGAATTATAAACTTCCATCTCTCTATGTTTTTCATTTTTACATTTCTATCTCTAAGTGAAACCCTAGTTAGATTCCTATCTTGTTCAATTGTATTCCTATACGTTAATTGTTTACCGTTTTCATCTAAGAAGTTCTTTAAAGTTTCATGTAATAGTTGTTTATCTCTCGTAATAGATTTATCATCATCAACAGTATCACTCGCTAAGTCAGTACTTTTAACCCCGCCTTTAACTTCAGACAACTTTAGTAATTGTTTTAACATTAAATCTCTAGTTGTTTTAGGTATGTCACTGAAATCTGAGTACTTAGCGTTAATATCTTCAACGAGTAGGTTAGTAAGTTCTCCCATTTGTTTTCCTTTGAGTTGATATTTACTAGAAAGTTTACCATTACTAATAAAATCAGTATCTTTACTCAGAAATCTGTGTAGGAAATCAGGCTTAAACTCATCAAAATAATCATCAAGTCTATCATCTGCTTCCATCTCTATTTGACTTTGTAGGTTCTTTAATTCAACTTCACCCATGTCTGCATACTTATCAGACTCTTTGACTTTCTTTTCCGCAAACTCTTCTAACGAATCAGCGTTAACCATTAGTAATTCAAACACTTCGTATAATTCACTATCATCCATTATGCTCTGCCTCCTTCACTAGCAATCCATTCGAAGGGTTGTATTGCTCCTTTTTTATTATGTAGGATTGGTTCTTCCATAACTTGAGACATTTTATTCTTTATTCTCACTAATAGTTCTGAATGAAGTTCACCATATGATTTAGTCAATTGTGCTTTGAACGTCTTAATTCCTTCATCATCTTTATTTTTTCTAAGCCGTCTAAGTGCCATGTCTAAAACTCTGTCTCCTAACATATACCCTTCTAATATTACTATTGCCTCCAACAAATCTGAAAACCTCAATGTTTGGTTATGAGATAAGGTAGGGTCTTTCAACTTATTTCCTTCACCACTACGGTTAGTTAGATAGTTACCAATCGGGTCGTTATCTACTTCTTCGAATAGAAATTGTAGTGTTGGAATACGTTGTTTATCTATTATAGAAACTGAACCTTCCTTACCTCGCATTTCTTTTAATGCCGCTAAAATCTGTTCGGGGTTTCCATATTCAGTATCTCCTTTAGTCATTCTTTTGACTGAGGTTCTAAGTGGTCTGGAAAATAAGTAGCCTAATTCTTGCTTAACCAACTTCTGTTCTTCTTTACTCGCTCCGCCTTCCATCATAGCAACAAGAGAATCTCTAAGTTTTTCTGACATAGTATATTTTCTAACCTTAGTTTCAGTAAGTAATTTTTCATAGTCTTCCCCTAAGTCAGCATTGTAAACTGCTGTTTTGAATTGCCCATAACCTGCTGTCCCTGTCTTCTTATTACCCTGACCCGTTTTTACAAACTTATTATACAGAGTAACTATCTCAGCATTTTCTACTAAACCATCTCTAATGTTTGTTTGAAGTTGTTTCTCTTGTAGGGATTGCTTTGTTTGTTGTTTAACAAAACCAACATCTAAGTTAATAGTTTTATTACTCATAATATAGTCTATGGCAGGTTGTATTCGACTAGTACCTGCTCCACTGTCTGCTCCAAACAAATCTTGCATTATCTCTTTCATATTTCTAGATACTTGTTTAATATTATCACTACTATGAATACTTAAATTTGGCATAAAAGGTTCTCTTGCCTTACCTCGAATAGAAGTTACCACCATTCTAACATAATCAGCAGCAAACGAATCTGATATTGTTGAAGCATCTAGTGATTGAGATGAGGCTACTTCTCCATCATTATATTCAGATAATCTATACGCCTTTCCTAACATAGTTCTAACTATTGGTTTGGATGGAGTTCCCCCTCCTAACATTTTACCTTGTTCCACAGACAAACTATCAGGTAGCGTTACCGTTAATTGTTTATCTAGTACATATTTTAAATCTGTTAACTTATCAGTATCGAAAGTTAGTGGTAGTTGTAATGTTATACCCTCTGTTTCATATCCATAAAGTTCAGGTTTGTCTTTGATATAATTGAATATCTTATCGCCATTTTCTTTATCCCACTTAAGTAGCCTACTGAACTTTTTATCAGTTCCTTGCTTTAAGAAAGTAATTAGAGGTTTGTGATTACCTGCAAGAAAATCTTCAAACATTTCTATTTCTTTAGGTCTTTTGTTGTCTTTATCTCTCTCTACTTTTGTAGCGTCTAGTTTATCCAATAAAGGCTGAACCTCTTTTTGATGTAATCCATCTTCTATCATATTATTAACCGCCCTTCTGATTTGACGTTCACCATGATTAGCAAGTATCTCATCAAAGTTACCTGACTTTCTAGCCGCAACAATCTTCTCACTGAGAGTTTGCCGTTTCAAAACTTCTGTCCAATTCATTATGCCTCACCCTCATGAAATAAATCTTCACTAACTTCGGTATGGGTTTCACCTGTCATAAGTTGACCCTTAGTCTTATGAGTTTTACCAGTCCACAATTCACCATTTTTCTTATAGTGTTTCATATCGGGACTTTTTTTAGCAGACTCGACCTGTTCGATTATTTTTAAAGCATCAACCATAGGTTCTTCTTTATCGCCATCACCATCCAAATCAGGATAGTCAGGTTTTTGTTTTAAAATATCAAACCAACTCATCTTAATCACCTTAAACATTCTTCACCGAAAGGTGTAATTTACCATCAGCATAGTCATCAAAGTAAAAATCTAAATCATTTACACCTAACTTTAAATCTACATCATTAGTATGTATGATAATATCTTCCTTGTTAAAGGTATGAACTACATTATCTGTCTCAACCTCATCCTTTAGTTCTATCAAATCTAAATCTCTAAATTCAACATCTAAAAATAATTCAATAGAAGTATCGTAAAAATTTTTAGGTTCGGAATCATATTTATTTATTACTTTAGAATTTAATTTAACCCGAAGCATATCTTCATCTTTAAAATCCACCCCTTCTAAATCTAAGCCTAAATCTTTCATTATCCGCATTTGTAGTTGCCCGTTTAATATGACACCCCCTGACCATTCCACTTTCAATATATTTTTCCAACTCATTGTAACTTACTCTCCATTTTACTTCTAACATCTAGCCAAACTTCAGGATGGTTTTGTGCTAATACTTCTTTGATAATTTGCATCTGATGAACAATAATTGTATCTTGTCTCTTGTGAACTAACTTACCCTTGAACTCCATTAGATACTTCAGAGACTCACGAACTTCTTTAGCCAACTTAGTTAGTGAATCTATGTACTTAGCATCCAAATCATCTGAATCCATGAGTTGGTCTAACTTACCTTCAAGCCTAGAGATGTTACCGCTTAACGTATCAATCTCATTTACCTCTCTAACTGCTATAATATGTGCTGCTGCTTGTTGGACTAAAGGTTGAATGTGATTTTTTATATGTCTAACCACTTGCTCTTTAGAACTACCAACAATCTTAGCCGCTAAATCAGGAGTCATATCTCCACTGTAAAGTTCTTGCTCAATATCTGAACGGTTCTCATATGTGCATAGTTTACATTTTGGGTTTGATGCATCTGCATATCCTTCCATGTGGTTTCTTTGATGTTTCGCAGTTGTACCACTAGGCCAATTTAATCTAATATCCAAATCATCCGGTGTACAAATCATAGTCTCTAACTCAGATTCAAGGGATTCCCTTTCCTCGTGATTACAAAGACGACACCGTTTTCTAGTTACCATTTAATAATCTCCACAATATGGACACATTGTCCCTGACCAATTTTCTTCATCTAACTTATCTATTCCTCTACAACAGTTCATAATTCCACCAACATATCTTGCCAACTATCTATTGATTTTTTCTCTTCATCTAGTTTAGGTCTTGTACCAAACTTCAGTGGGTATGCCGCTATGTCTCCACTAGTTCTAGCCCAATGCAATGACATGCCTTTTGATTTAGCACGAATAATAGCCATCCTTTTAATCTGCCTTCTAGATAGTTTGAACCAACATTCTGTGATGTCATTATTAACACTTAAATTCTTTAATGTTTTAACTGCTTCAGATTCAGTCTCGGTACTAATGTCAAACCCTTGAGTATTGAATAGTTTCCAAATGGGCATATCGGGAAAAGAACCCGTTGTACCCTTGCCCTTATCCAAGGCAGAATCAATTATATCTCTGATAAATGATATTGTTAAAGCAGTAGTTGCAGCCTTTGCTCCTTCAATGGGTACGCGGTTATCTTTCCCTAATGTTATCTCAGCATTTTCTAATGTTTCAATTGCATTTTTAATTATACTATGTAAACTAGGGGAATTGAAAGGTGAAGTATTACCATCACCGTAAAGAACTTGCCAAAAGGGAGGTTTTGCTGCATTCTCTGTACCGTTATACCACTCACTATCTTTAGCAGGAGCATCTTGACCTTTCAATTCTCTTACTGCTTCATATTCGTCAGTTCTATAATGTCCAAAAATAGGCTTAGTGTTCAATATTACTCCTGTTCTATCAGACCAATTGGAAGGATTTGAAAACTTAATATTTCTAGGGTCGGCGTTAGTTCCTTGAATACTATCCATTACAGTATTTACTTTCTTTAATGCAATAAGTTGCCCTTGTGTCATATCTTTACTATTGAATACAGTCTTCAAACCTTTGAATATTTGAACACCACCTTTACCCTTTATTTTAGTTCCAACCTTACCTTTAACTCTACCAGCAATACCTTGATTCTTTACTAAGTCTAACAAACTTAACCCGCTTGCTTCAGGACTCATCATACCAATAGTGTCACCACTAAGACCTTCTGCTTTTCTTTGCCAAATCTCAAACTCTTCTCTAAAAGATTTAGAGGTTACGTCTAAACTAGCAGAACTTCCATCAGGTAGTTTTACTGGTAAGCCTTTCTTTTTTCTTACTGGCTTTTTTCCTTTTACCACGTTTTTTACCCCCTATTGATTCGTTGTTGAATAGTGCTGATGTTCCAGTCGAAGAAGTAGTGACTGCTCCCCCCATTCTTAGGATGTTAAACCAAGAATCTTTGGAAGCCCTAACTAAACCTTGCTGTGTCCCACTAAGACCAAGACTATCAAACTTACTTATGTTACTCATTTCTTACCCTTCTTTTTAGTAGTTAATATATTTCTCGCAGTTTGAGAACAGAACCTTATTTTCTGAGTTGATTCTAACTCCCAAAAGGAATTGCGGTCTAAATCAAACTTATCTTCTATGTGACAACATAACTCATATCTCGACATACTAGTAAAGTCATCATCTATTTCCAAACCAAGTACTGGCCCAGTAGGATGTACTAACTTGCGGTCTAACCAAACATAGACTTTACCCATAACAGCAATCAACTTTCTAATTAACATCTGTTTCATTCTACATACGCTCCACAATATGAACAGAAACAACCCTTCGTTGAATATTCAATCATCCTGAACCACTCACAGGTGATGCAGATACCCATTACCGGACTCATATTAAAGTGCAAAATACTTTACCCCCTTGTTATTGAGAAAATGGGGTGGAATTTTTTTACCACTAGCGACTTTATTTTTGACCATATCGTTCCATTCCCAGTATAAAAATCATTAGTATCTAATTATTTAAAGTCGGTAAGCCTTGTTTGCCTAAACACTTTCTCTAGTATCACGTTAGTCATCTCTTTTGTAGCGGATTTAATTGCGATTAGTTTTCTATCTAAAGCAGGGTCTAATTGTCCTTGTGCCTTAATATCGTTAATTTCTTCTCGTATGTTATTGAGTATGGTAGTGGCTTTTTCTAGCAATTCACGATTTAATACCTCATCCACCATAGCCTTGCGTAAGGGGTTAAACAAATTAACCTTGTTAATGAGTAGAGAAAAAAATAAATTGTAAAGCAAAGCATATGGTTGGAGTTACTTTGTTAAGAAGACCACAAAGCCCTTTCGGACAATGGGTGTTAGTCTCACTCTTCTTCTTGAGTGGCATTTATTGCATCATCAGCAAGTGCTTTACTGAAAGCACGAGCATTAACAGAGGCTTCCTTCCTCATTGCTATGATGTCGGGAGTACATTGTGACGTTGATAATGTCTGACAACGGAAATTACAATCAATGTCTACTGGTGTGGTTGTACCTATTGCATCTTCAACTAAACTCTGAATCAGAGCCATGTCATACAAAGGTAAAGCAACCATATTCTCTTCAATAGCCTGTTTTCTCGCCACCTTCGCAGTTGTCCAAGTAGTCTCGAACCTAAGAATAAGACCATCAGAAGAATTACTCAGGCTAGGAGTCATACGAACATCCTCACCATAGAGCAAATGCAAAAAGTCGTAAGACTTACTGACTTTAGTAAAATTAGTGTGGCCTAATACTATTGCTACATCATCAGAGATATACATCGAAGAACCTCGTGGTTGACCCCACACTTGTTTAACTGATTGGGTTGTTTCTTTACTATAATCACAATCAAAACCGTTTTCTGTCAATTGTTCTTTCCATGCACGAGCATCACAGGCATATGTGGTTGTAATAGCGGGTTTATCGTCTATTGTAACGTGCCATTCGTGAGAAGTAGTAGTATCATCAACTAAACCATAAGTAACTTCGGGTTGACTATTACCATAGTGAGAACTAGAGCATAAATACAATCCACTCTGAGATAATTTCAAGGCTGCTTTAGAGAACTCTTTATCGCTCATCTTTCCTTCTGAATACTGGTATCGGGCTGTTTGCACATAGGTCACTGACATGATATATGCTCCAAAAGTACGGTATAAGGGTATTCGTTTAACAAAGTATCTCTTACCATATGGTTGTAATTACTTTGTGAATATGAAGACCCCAACTAGTAGAGGAGGTCATTTCTGACCCCCCCTACGGGGTTTTACGTGTTTACTCGGTTGTTGGGGGTGTTTCCACTGCCGGAGCAGTTTCAACCACTTTTTGAACAATTAAGTTCTTCAAAGCCTTACCCTTGACGTATTCGTAGTCTTTTGAACTACCACGAATTGCACTGTGTACTCTAGCATCGAATGATGCGAGTTCATAGTCTGCGAAAGTTTCAGCATTGTCGAAAACTCCGCCGCCACCTCTTTTGCTTTTTACAGCAAATCTCTTGAAGAAAGTAGTATTCCAAAGAGTAATCAAAGCAGTTCTTGCTTCTGCTCTAGGTGTAGCATAGTCTTCAAGTAGTTTTGAATCCATTGTTGAAGCCTTTCCTGTTTTGAAAGGACTGGTTGATACATCCATAAAGAGAGTACGAACAGTAGACATAATTCTACTTCTTCGCTCTGCGTTTTTCTTACCTTTCTTCATAAGGCGACTCAAAGAATCTAAGTCCTCCGAATATTTAGCATGTTCTTCAACATCCCAACCCTTGTTGGCTTTTTGCCACGTTTTCACTGTTACTTCAAAGTTACTCCATTTTTCATCAATCATTATTGGTTGCTCCTAATATATATTGGATTTTTGGGGTATAAGGGTATTCAGATTCACAAAGTAGTTCATACCATATGGTAGGATACTTTGTCATCCCGCCCCGAAGGGTGAGGTTATACATATTCCCAACTCTCAAAAATGTATTCCTCAGTGATAACCCTCATTTTTAACCTCATTAGCAAGGTAAACACACACCGCAACTTTCATTACTGCAAACATACCAAGTCATAATCATAGGCTTTCTAGTAAACATATTAAAATCACTACGCTCAAACGTATAACCGTCAGTAATTTCAGTTTTACATTCTTCACAATATCCAACTATCTCACTCATACTATCACTCCTCACTGTATCCATCAAACCACATTCCACGCTTACTCAAATCTGAACAAGTTGAACCACTTGTTTCAGGGTCTTGACAATGTTCTTGTGCTTCTTCAAGAGTTAAGTCCGTTTTAATAATTTTATTCGGCATATTTCTACTAGCCCACATTCTAACAATGTAATAAGTTGACATTATTCTTCCTCCTCTTCAAAGTCCTCGTCTAAATAAGCGTGGTCTTCTGATGTCATGCTATCAGGGAAATTATTTCTAGGCATTTTAAATACCCCCACTATTTGAATTACTATACAACGTAAACTCTGTCCTGAACCTCTTTGATTGATAGTTATTATTAGTACCTACTAACATAGTTGATAAGAGTTTAACTTGTTTGTGTGTTAAACCAAGTTCATGTGACATTTGAACTAACCATTCATAGTGTCTTTTGGTGAAAAGAGTGGTAGAAGGTACAGGGTATGATTTACCCTTGGTACTATATCCGCATGAACACACTAATTCAATTAAATTATCTATATCTTCTATTTCCGTTGTTTCATCACATTTGGGGCATTCTATAATTCCTGTTTGCATGATATTACATAAGTAATGCTGGTATATATAGGGTTTTTACGACAAAGTGCCGAACCATATGGTTGGTACTCGCCTTTGGCAAGTTAAACCCCAAAGGGATGGCCCGAAGGCCAAACCTGTGGGATTAACGATAATTATCGTCTACATGGATTTTATTCATTTTATACGGGAGATTAGTCAATATGCTCTGTATTGCGTGCATTCTTGCCTGACCGCTTCCACGGATTGCTCCGTTCAATGTAGCAATCTCACGAGATAATAATCGTATGATTCTATCATTACGACTTTTCACATCTTTCATTGCATCTCTCTCATAAGCATAGAAACCTCGATTGATTTCATTGCCACTATCTTCACGCTTCACCACTTGGTACACCTTCATGATATATATCAAAAAAAATAGATATATTAGGGTACATTTAACAAAAGTATAGTACCATATGGTGGGAAGTACTTTGTCACTGTAACCCCAAATAGGTTGGAGAGGAGAGGAGAATTAACTCCTCTACCTCTCTCGATTGCTGCGAAGGGATTTAGAGACTCGCGTCTATTGTTCTCCTCCGGTTGGAAGAGTAGCCGCGAGACTCTCGTGTGTTCCGTCCCAAGTACCTGACTTAGAAAGGTTCACTGCTGTGCTGTTTACGTTCTTTAATGCGCTTACTGCCCATGAAGCACCGTTAGCATAATGCTTAACTTTACTTCTTTGGTTCGGTAGCAGTAATGCTTTAAGAGCATCTCCGCCATTGTCGAATGCTTCAGCCATTGCGTTAATTGCTTCTGTAACTGATGCCATAACTGCTTGACCCTCGGCAGGTAGAGCGTATCCTCTCTGACCGTATGGTGCGTTAGCGTAATCCCTAGCAATCTCTCGAATTGTAGAAGAAATACGAACTTGACGTGATTCATTACCTGAACCTTTGTCAATCATTTTTCTTATAGTGGAGGCATCTGCCTTATCCACTGTCGTATCTGCGTCTAGCCATGCTAATGTTGTACCTGTAAATTGTTTCCATTCCATCTTATATCACCTATCAATATTCGGTTCTCTCAAACCCTTCGTAGCACTATTATACCGGAATTAACGATATATGAGGTTTCTGCTACAAAGTGCTACAACCATATGGTGGGACTACTTTGTAAGGAACACCTCATATACCACTATTTCAATACAAGTAGTATGTCAAGACTCATTGAAGGAAAGGTATATCCATATGAATTAGAAGTAGGTCATTCTAAATCAGGCTCACAACAAGTATTAGTAATTAAGAGTCTTAAAGTTAAGGGTGATGACCTTGCTCAAGCATTAGAAGAATTAGATTCGGCCATAACTGTATTTAACTCAATAATTAATCAAAACAATTAACTCCCACATGGGGCTGAAAGTGGATTGGTCGAAATCACAGGATTTTATTAAAAGACCCCACTCTTAGGCTTGTCAGAACGTTTGTTCTTGTATTCGTCATAATTTCAACGACATATGCATACCACCGAGTATGTATAATTCATCGGTTGAACACTTAAACGAACTACAAACTTCCCACTGCTTAGAGAACGAAAAAATATCACCGTTCACCGAAGCCCCATACTCACACTCCTGTTACCAAAGATGGTTAGCCAAGTAACGAGCCAACGTCAGTAATCAAAACAAAGTAGACCCCTCCTACAACGCATACTACGCCGAATAACCCTTAACTTAATTGTTACGCGACTATACTATACCGAATACTAGTACAACGATATAGTCCCTGTTCGGAATTGCCTCTCTAGTGCAAGTCATAAGTCTAATTCACTGTTTACTGACCAAGGCTCGTTCAGCCTTACTCTGTTTTGCACATTTTTGGTATATATGGGGTATCCGACAAAGTGTCCTACCATATGGTTGCGATTATTGGAATAGAAATAAACTCGGCGGAGGTGTTCGCAGGGTGGCGGGAGGTATATATACCGATTCTGCGGAATTTATATTGTCAGACGACGCCTTCAAAGCGCATGTTTACCCTAGTACAATATATAATCAGCACATGTTGCTAGATACACAACCCTTGACACCTAAATAACACTACAATTTATTGGGTATAAACTACCCTCCCTATATAGTATAGTATAATGTACTAATATTAGTATAGTATAAAATATAATTAATATCTATATT
>Ga0114997_10003798_pt1 | contig 11803 bp, 5 predicted proteins | sample ArcticOcean_MG_C_2_FD_87045 | JGI IMG/M metagenome (GOLD analysis project Ga0114997, IMG submission 87045) | Marine microbial communities from western Arctic Ocean - ArcticOcean_MG_CB4_136 | ecosystem: Environmental > Aquatic > Marine > Oceanic | place: Arctic Ocean: Canada Basin | collected... | reverse complement strand
TTATGTTTATTACTCATAATGATGTTTTCTGAAAATTAAATTCGCAATTTACCAATTATTGATATAACAGAAAAAGCTAATAGCTTTTAAAAAAAATTACTATTGAGATTTTTTGGGTTTTTAGTAATGCTGGCCCTACAATAATCGTACAAGTTATTACACATACTTATAAAAACACCTCCCATCAAAAAAAAACCGATATTATTTCAGTGATTTCAATCAGATTAAAAATAAAAGCTATTTATATTGAATATTTTATTTATTCTGCTATGTTTGTTAAGCAAAAAAGTGTGGGCACACATTTTCATAATAAACCAGTAATCAGTAATGTATGTATTTTTTGAATTTGATTAATATTGTAAAAAACATTATATGTTTAATGGATTTTTTGTTTAACCCACATTATATAACGACAACTTTTTTATTTAAGTAAATATTACATATTATGAAAATCATTTTCCGTATAATTATTTTATTGATTTTAACTCCACTTATCGCTTTTTCTCAATCCAAGTTAATTACAGGTACTATTAATGATGAATCAGGATTACCTCTTCCGGGAGCTACTATTCAGGTTAAAGATTCAAACAATCTTGGAGCTATCACTAATTTCAATGGCCTTTTTACTTTAGAGGTTCCTTCCGATGCTAAACAAACTCTTATAATATCTTACATAGGTTACATGTCTGAAGAAGTAGATGTTTCTAAAAAATTAATATTTTCAATTAACTTACAATTAGACAACGATCAGCTTGAAGAAGTAGTTGTAATAGGTTATGGTACAGCGTTAAAAAAAGATATTTCAGGTTCTATTTCTTCTGTTCTTGTTAATGATAAAGTTGCTACTCAATCAAATTCTGTAGATCAGCTACTTCAAGGTCGTGCTTCAGGTGTACAAGTTATACAAAATGGTGCTTCGCCAGGATCAGGAATTAGTGTTAAAATCAGAGGAACTAACAGTTTAAGGGGAAACAATGAACCTCTTTATGTTATTGATGGAATTATTATTTCTTCTGCAGGTGAAGATGTACTGCCAACAGGGATAGGAAATACTGGACAAGAAACTCAAAATGGTTTAAATGGAATTAATCCACGTGATATTGAAAGTATTCAAGTATTAAAAGATGCTTCAGCAACTGCAATATACGGATCAAGGGGAGCTAATGGAGTTGTTTTAATTACTACCAAAAAAGGAACAAGCGGTAAACCTAAAATAAATACTTTTCATACTAATTCTGTTAGGACAGTATATAGAAAGATTAACGTTTTAGATGCATTTGGTTATGCAAATTATGTTAATGAAATTGATCAAATTACTGGTCTAAACCCAAGATATACTTTCACTGAAGAAGGTATTTTTGTTGGACGTGAAGGAACTCCAACTCTTACTGATCAATACAACTGGCAAGATGAAATATATGGAGATGGTTTTAGTCAAAAATTTGGAGTATCAGCTTCAGGAGGTGGAGAAAACGGAAATTATTATATATCAGCAGGATTTGATAATCAGAGAGGTGTAGTTACAAACTCTACATTTAAAAGCAGTGACATTCGTATTAATTTAAACCAAGATCTTAATGAAAATCTCAAATTAAAAGCTAGAATAAGTGGTTTTATTAATAACTCAAACTTTGCTGAAGGTGGTGATTTAGACGGAGGAGCTAATAGAAGTTTCGTAAGAAATGTTATTGCATATAGACCTGTTATTTCACATGATTTAGATGATATTAATTCTGAAGATGATTATACAACAAATCCCTTTTCTTGGCAGAAGGACTTTTCTGATATTTCTAAAGAAACACGTTTTATTGGTTCTGTAGCTTTAACATATAAGCTTCCTTTAAGAGGTTTGACCTATCAAATTAAATATGGTGGTAATATTAGAACAAAAGACAGAAGGCGTTTCTATGGGTTTTCTACTTATCAAGGCTTAAATGCTAATGGAGCGTTGCAAATAATGACTAAAAATGCTAAAACTCATCAGTTTAATAATATAATTAGATTCAACAGAAGGTTTAAAAGAAAACATAGAGTTAATGCAATGCTTGGAGTTACTTACGATGTGAGGAGTATAGAAAACAGTATATACGCTGTTGAAGATTTTCTTACCATGCAATTAACAACAAATCAACCAGCTTTTGGTAACGTAATAACTAGACCATTAACATTTGTGAGAGCAGATCAACAAATATTCTCAATTTTGGGACGTGTTAATTATACATTTGATAATAAGTATATTTTAACAGCAACTGTTAGACGTGATGGAGTGTCAAAGTTTTCTAAGGATAATAGATTTGGTGTGTTTCCCTCCTTAGCTCTTGCTTGGAATGCAGGAAATGAGGATTTTATTAAAAACTTAGATGTTTTTAAAAGTTTAAAAATTAGAGCAGGATGGGGTCAGATTGGAAATCATGGTATAGGTCCTTATGGAACCTTGTCTAATTATGGTGTATTGAATAATTTATATGGAAATTCTTCTGGAGGAACTAATGTTCCTATTGCATTACGAAACCTAGCAAATCCTGATTTAACATGGGAAACAACAGAACAAGTTAATTTTGGTTTGGACTTCGCAATATTAGAGGATATTATTTCAGGAAACATAGATGTGTACAATAAAACTACAAAGGATTTATTACAAAATTCTGATATTCCACCATCATCTGGCTTTACCCGAATTTTAGTAAATAAAGGATCAATTACCAACAATGGTATTGAACTTGCTTTAAATTTTAATCCAATTTCAACTGATGATATAGAACTTAGTTTTGGAGGTAATATTTCATTTAATAAGACAGAAATTGCAAATCTGGATTCACAACCTCTACAAGGTTTTTATGAAAATGGTGTTATGACAGATCGAAGATTTTATTACGGTAATACAATTAGTAGAGGAGCTATATTTAGATATCCAGCAAATGTTTTTGTTGAAGGTGAAGAGTCAAGTCTTTTTTATGGCTTTAAAACGAATGGTATTTATCAAACAAATGATACTGATTTTATAAACGGAGCTGTTCCTGGAGATGTAAGAATAGTTGATCAATTAACTGAAGATTCAAATGGAGATGGTACATTAGACTCTGGCGATGGAGTGATTGATGAAAAGGATAGAACTTTTTTAGGAAATCCAAATCCTGATTTTGTATATGGATTTAATTTTAATTTAAAATATAAACGTTGGAATTTAAGTGCTTTATTCAATGGTGTATATGGAAATGACATCGCTAATGGAATGTCATTACAATTAGATAATGCAGAGGGAAGACCAAACGCTAATATTTCTCCTGCGGCCTATAATAATGCATGGAGACCAGATAATTCATCTAACACTCATCCAAGAATTGGATACACTACAAGAGGGCAGATCGCAATTACAGACCGAATAATTGAAGACGGAAGCTATTTAAAGTTAAATAACCTGACTATTGGTTATGATATTCCTGTAAGTGAAAAAAACTTTATTGATAATTTAAACGTTTACATAGCTGGTCAAAATTTATTTACATGGACTAATTACAGTGGATATGATCCTGAAGTTTCTACTTTTTTATATACTGGGTTAATTAATGGAGTTGATTGGAATGGGGGAGTTAATGCTAGAAATATTTTATTGGGACTTAATATTAAATTCTAAACTAAAAAGTTAAAATAAACTGAAAAAAATATTTAGTTAAAAATTATGAAAAATTATAAAATAATATTACTAACGTTCATTGGATTGACATTTTTTAATTGTGATTTAGAAGAAAATCCAATATTTCTTGATGCAAAAGGTACTTACTCAAATCTTGAAATAGCTCGAGGGGCGTTAGATGGAATCTACCAATCTATGTCCGTTTACGGAGCTCAAGAACAACGTATTTTCGCAGTAAATGGTTTTTCAGGACTCTTTGTAACTAGGAAAAACGGAAATAGTTCCAATAACGTAAACAACATTAATCTTTTCTCTTTAAAGCCTACTTATGACAGAGATTCAGATGCCATGTGGCGTACTCTTTATGTTGCCATTGGAAGAGCTAATGGAGCCATTGCTAATATTAATACTACTGAATCTCCAACTGACAAATCAGATTTAGGTTTCAATGATATTAAAGGTCAAGCTCACCTTATAAGAGCCTGGTTGTATTTATCATTGGTACGCTTATGGGGAGATATACCTCTTAGATTAGAGCTTCCAGATAATGAAAATTTGAGTAAACCAAAATCATTAGCAAAGGATGTGTATGCACAAATTATAGCTGATGCACAAACTGCAGCTATTCTTATAAATGGGGCTACTGGACCTGGTTACCCTAAACAGTATGCAGCTAACATGTTGTTAGCTAAGGTATACATGACATTAGCGACTTCTCCAGATTTACAGACAGACGGTATTTCTGAATCTCAATATTGGCAATTAGCTTATGACCAAGCTATTATGGTCTATGGTCAGTATAGCTTAGTTTCTGATTATAGTTCTTTATTTACCGATAAGTTTGAGAATTCTACAGAATCAATTTTTGAGTTACAAATGAGTCAAGATGCAGCAAACTCTCAAATGGGAAGAAATTACACGCCTTATAAGTATAAATTAGGTCAGCATTTTGGTTGGCTTTGTGTACATGCAGATGTTTTACTTGATCACATGTCAGCATATCCAAATGATCCTAGAATTGAAGGAACTTATTTATATCAATATAATAGAGTTGATAATGGAAACCTTATTAATATTTATCCAGCTCTTCAAAACAGAAATCAGTTTGGAAGAGCAAACCCTTACTTATTTAAGTTTGTTGAAAAAGACACTCAACATAGCAATCAATACGGAAGTCAAAACTTAATTATATATAGATATGCGGATCTTCTTATTATGTTAGCTGAAATTTCTAATGAATTACAAAATGGAGAACAATTAGGATATGTTACTGAAGTTCTAGACAGAGTAGGGATGTCAAATGCAGCATATCTAGGAGACCAAAGTTCCTTTAGAGATGCTATAATGAGGGAATACAGGTATGAACTTCTTGGAGAAGGAGAAGATTCAAATAACAATAGAAGAAGAGGATTTGATTATTTTTTAACCAATACTATCAATAAACACAATAATAATCCAATTTTCTCTCCAAAAGTAGATTTGTTATTAAGTACAGATTCAGCACAGGTTATGCAGTTACCAATACCACTTTCTGAAATTAACACAAATGAATTTATTGATAATTAGAGTTGTTAAAAATATTTTAAAATAATTATGATGAGATTAAAACTATTATTTCTATTAACATTTTTGACTGGTTTTACAGTTTTATCCCAAGAAAATTCTTCATATAAATTGTATTTAGATAGTTCAAAATCACATGTAGATCGATTAACCGATTTAATGTCTAGAATGACTTTAGAAGATAAAGTTTATCAAATGAACCAATTTGTTGGACTAGATCATATGCGAAAAGCAGAAAAAAACTTGTCTCCTGAAGATTTATTAAACAATGATGCGCAAGGTTTTTATAAAGGAGTGTTCAGTACAGATGTTATGAAAATGACAGAAGAAGGAAAAATAGGTTCTTTTTTACACGTTTTAACTGCTGAAGAAGGTAATTTATTACAAGAACTTGCTAATAAATCAAGATTAAAAATACCAATATTAATAGGAATTGATGCTATTCATGGAAATGCATTGTTTAGTGGAGCTACTGTATATCCATCTCCAATAACACTAGCTTCCACATGGAGCGATAAGTTTTTGTTTGATGTAGGAAGACAAACTGCACTAGAAATGAGAGCAACTGGATCCCATTGGGCATTTACTCCAAATATTGATGTTTTAAGAGATCCTAGGTGGGGTAGAGTTGGTGAAACTTTTGGTGAAGATCCATTTATGGTTGGTAACCTTGGAGCATCAATGATCAATGGTTTTCAATTAAATGATTTTACTGGAACAAACAAGGTTATTGCATGTGCAAAACATATGTTAGCAGGTAGTGAACCAATTAATGGTTTGAATGCTGCACCGATGGATATTTCTTTAAGAACTTTAAAAGAAGTCTACTTACCTCCATACAAAAAAGCAATTGATGCAGGTGTTTATTCTATAATGGCTGCACATAACGAATTAAATGGAATTCCTTGCCACATGAGTAGTTGGCTAATGACAGATTTATTTCGTAATGATTGGGGTTTTGAAGGTTTTTATGTAAGTGACTGGATGGATATTGAAAGAATTGAAACCTTGCATCGTGTGGCTAAAAATTTAAAAGAAGCTTCTTTTTTAGCTGTAAATGCTGGAATGGATATGCACATGCATGGATTAGACTTTCCAGAAGCTGTTATTGAACTAGTTCAAGAAGGAAAACTTCCAATTTCTAGAATTAATGAAGCATGTTCAAAAATTTTAATGGCTAAATTTAAATTGGGATTATTTGAAAATAGATTAGTAGATATTGAAATGATTTCTCAAAGAATTTTCACTCCTTCCCATAAATTTACTGCTTTAGAAACTGCTAGAAAGGGAATTATATTGTTAAAAAACTCAAATTTACTTCCCTTAAATAAAGTAAAAACCCCTAAAAAGATTTTAGTTACAGGTCCAAATGCAAATAACCAATCTATATTAGGAGATTGGCATGCTGCTCAACCTGAAGAAAATGTAACTACTATTTTTGAGGGAATAAAGGAATTAGGAGAATCAAAAGGATACAACGTATCATTGCATAATTCAGGAGAAAACATTAGAAAAATATCTGACGTAAATATTAAGAATACTTTAGAAGCTTCTAAAGATGCAGACTATGTAGTTGTTGTTGTTGGTGATAATTCTATGAGATACAAGTGGAAAGATAAAACTGCTGGTGAGAATATGGATAGAGCAGAGCTAAATTTAGCTGGTAAACAACTACAACTTGTAAAGTCATTAAAAGAAATAAACAAAAATATTATTGTTGTATATGTCAATGGAAAACCAATAAGTGAACCGTGGATACAGGATAACATCCCATCTGTAATTGAGGCTTGGGAGCCTGGAAACTTAGGAGGTCAAGCGGTTGCAGAAATAATCTTTGGAGATATTAATCCAAGTGGCAAACTACCTTTAACTGTCCCTAGAAGTGTTGGACAAATACAGATGATTTATAATCACAAACCATCTCAGTATTTTCATAAATATGCATTTGAAAAGAATAAACCACTATACCCGTTTGGATATGGATTAAGCTTCACAAAATTTAACTATACAAAACCTAAACTCCTAAATTCAAAATTTGATAAAAATGCAATTATTAAAGTTCAATTAGAAGTTACAAATATTGGAGAGATGGATGGAGATGAAGTTGTTCAGCTATATATTAGGGATAAAGTCAGTTCTGCTACAAGACCAGTAAAAGAATTAAAGGGTTATAAAAGAGTTCATTTAAAAGTCGGAGAAACCAAAAAAGTAACTTTTGAAATTATTCCGGAGTCTTTAGCTTTTTATGATATTGATATGAATTACGTTGTAGAACCTGGTGCTTTTAATATTATGACAGGTTCATCTTCTAATTACAAAGATCTAAAGAGTGTTGAATTAAATATTTTAAATAAAATTAATTTTAATAATTAAAAAAAATCCATGAAGGAATATAAATTACTCATTTTCATTATTTCAATGTTTTGTTTTTCAGCTTTTGCTCAAAATGATTCCAGTAAAGAAAATATAATTTTTATAATTGTTGATGATTTAAGAGATCTTGTTATGGCAGAAAATCAGCTTGAAATTTTAACACCTAACATAGATAAATTAAAAAAACGTGGTGTTAATTTCAAGAATTCATTTACCAATAACCCAGTATGTGGAGCCTCAAGAGCTAGTATACTTACAGGCTTAAGACCCACTAAATCTAGATTCAAAAATTATGACACTAAAATAAATAAAGATGCTCCAAACTCATTAACTATTGCATCTTATCTTAAAAAAAATGGCTATCGGACAATTAGTAATGGTAAAATCTCTCATTATGCTAAGGATGCACCTTACGGATGGGATGATATGTTTAGAAGTTCAAGAAACAATCCTAAAGATTATCAGGACCCTTTAAATATTAAAAATTTAAAAAATAATTTTGGTCCAGCTTCTGAGTTTGTATATGCCGACGATAATGATTATTCGGATGGAAAAGTTACTCAAAAGACTATTCAAGATATACAATCTATAAATAAAAATGATAAACCTTATTTTATAGCTGTAGGTTTTCAAAAACCTCATTTACCATTTATTGCTCCTAAAAAGTATTGGGATTTATATGATAGAAACGATATATCATTACCGTTAAATAATTTTTTTCCTCCCTCAGCTCCAAAAAGAGCTAATTATTTTTATGAATTAAGAAAGTTTACAGATATTCCTGATAATGGTCCAATTTCAGACGATAAAGCTAAAGAGCTAATACATGCTTATTATGCTTGTGTTAGTTTTATTGATGCGCAAATAGGTCTTATTTTAGCTGAATTAGACAACCAAGGTTTAACCGATAGTACTACGGTAGTATTAACCAGTGATCATGGTTTTAGTCTATCAGAACATGGTAGATGGTCAAAACATAATTTATTTCAATACGAACTTAAAATCCCTATGATTATTAGTTCCCCTAAATACAAAAAAAACAAAACCAGTGAATCTTTTGTTGAATTAGTTGATTTGTACCCTACATTTTGTGATATAGCGGGATTAGAAATTCCAGATTTTGTTCAAGGGAAGTCCTTGATTGATAATCTAAAAAATCCAAAAAAGATCACTAGTGATATTGCATTTTCTATATGGCAAAATGGAGAAACTTTAATATCTAATAAATATTATTACACGGAATGGAGTCGAAAAGGAAGTGTAATGCGTAGGATGTTATATGATATTGAAAATGACGAACTTCAAATGAACAACATAGCTGAAATTAAATCTAATAAACCAATTGTCGATAGTCTTAGTCGTATATTAAATAAGCATATTAAGTCAATTAAGTAAAATATAACTTAGTTTATATACTATGTAAAATTTGGAATTACATACTAACACAAAAACCTGCAGTTAAAAGAAAACCGGTATTATATGAGTAGGGTAGCACCAATTTAAATTTGCTATTAAGGTTATTGGATTTTACTTTAAATTATTGAAAGTCAAAAACTAGTTTGAGTAATAAAATTTTTCAAATTCTTGCTTATAAATATTTACAAATTCAAGATTTTCTTTTGTTACAATTTCAATTGGCGAAAAGATTTTCTTTATTGGAGTAATATTCTTAAATAAAAAATCAGACATATGAATTATTGATTCATATCCTTGATTGAAAGATTTCTGAGAAATTAAAAAAGTTATTTTATTTTTTCTTAGGCATTTTAAATTATTTGGTGTTGTATCATATCCAACAACTTTATAGTTCTGTATATTTTTTTTATTTATTAAATTTGAGATTAATCCAACTCTTCCTGAAGGGACAAAAATTCCTTTAATTTTTGGATTAGAGTCTAGGGTATAATTTAATTTTTTAGAAATTGATTTTTTAGATTTTATAGATTTAAATATTATATTTAAAGATGAAGATTCTTCTTGGTTGTCTATAAAATATCCATCAAAACCTTTAATTCTTTCAAGTATTGAATCATTTTTTAAATGAGAGGCAATTTTAATTGTTAAAATTTGTGGGTTATCTCCTAGACATGTATGTAAAAGTTTAGCTGCTAAATATCCGCTTTTAAAAGAATCTTGTCCTATAAAAGAAAGGTTGTTAAAACCCTTAAGATTAATGTTTAAAAAAAAATATGGAATTTTTGCAATTTCAAGTTTTTTAAGAATATTTTTTGTTTTGTTATTGAAAGCAGGAACTAACACAATTCCATCTGGTTCTTCCTTTATAAGTTTTTCAAATGAACTTAAATAAGTTTGAACATCTGTTTGTGAGTATGAATAATTAATAACATTAAATCCAAAACCTTTAATTTCAGAACTCGCTTTTTTCACTCCCAAAAAAGGGGATTCCCAGAACATGTCATCATCGTTGTAACTTGGCATTAGAGTCGCAATTTTGTATTGTTTGTTTTTTGCTAATGCACTTGCAACTGAATTAATTTTAAAATTATTTTCTTTAATTATGTCATTAATAATTTTTTTTTTCTCTTCAGAAACTCCTCCACGTTTATGAATAACTCTGTCTACAGTCCCAGTTGAAACTTTTGCTATTATTGCAATATCTTTTATTGTCATACTTTATAAAATTAATAAATATTTCATGAATAAGATCGTGTATTTTTTTAAGACATTTTTAATTACTGAATATAAAATTATCGCAATAAATATCAGTCAATATTATAAGGACATAAGTATCTATTATTTTAAAAATTATAATAAATGTGTGCGCACACTTTTTTATGTGATATAATTTTTATAATTTCAAAAATTATTATTTACACGCCTATGAAAAATCTATTTATATTATTAACTTTTTTATTTGTCTCTTCTACTGTATTTGGTCAAAATAACTTTACCAATAACGGAGGAGATAATCTTTGGTCTAATGCGAAAAATTGGTCTGGGAGTGTTCCTAATTCAGCTACTGCAAAACTTGTATTTAAAGCAGCTTCTGTAATTGTTGATGGAAATTACCAGGCTGCCCAATTAAAATTTCCTTCTGCTGGTGGTGGTGGTCTACTTAAAACTACTTTTACAAATCTAAATGGCGGTATTTTAACAATCACTGGAAAAGCAGTGACTCAGCCAATTGTAGTTGCTAGAAGCGGTCAAGAGGTTGTTTTTAATAATCCGGTTGTTTTCGAATCATCCGATGCAACTGAAACTTGGCGTTTTAATAGTGGAAATCAATCCATTACTTTTGGTGCAGGTCATAGTTTAACGGTAAACAGCCTAATAACTTTTACAAGCGCTCAAACTACAAACGATATATTTTTTAATGGAACAACTTTAGGTGCTGGTAATTTAAAATTTGGAGCAAAATCTGATGTTTATTTTGGTTCAGCATATGATGGATCGTCCTACGCTGGAAAGCTAGTTGTTGGAGGTGATAGCGCAAATAATAACAACGTTACGTTAACTTCTAATTTTGGTGATAACGGAACATTTTTAAAGTCTGGTGGTTCAATTTATATTTCTTCAGCTGGTGGCACAATTAATATAGGCGGAGGCAATACATTAAAAGGAAATATAGATAATACAAATGATAAAAATATTGCTTTATACATTAATGCCAATCAATCCGCTATTGGTACTATTACTATGGGATCTGGAACTTTAAATCTAGCAGTAGCTAATGATGTTACATCATTAGCTTTTGCAGATAACTCAACAGCGGATTGGGGAACTGGAACGCTTGCTATTACTGGCGCTGGAGATCAGGTGGTTTCTTTTGGAACATCTGCAGCCGGAATAACAGCAGATCAACTTGCTCAAATTACTCTTAACGGATCTGCACCACTTATTAATTCTACAGGTAAACTTATAGGATCTTCTGTTGCAGTATCTACTTTTAACAATGCCGGAGGTGATAATCTATGGTCAAATGCAGCTAACTGGTCTGCAGGAATACCAAACGATGACACTGCTAAAGTGACTGTCGATTCCGACCTTATTATTGATAGTAGTGTAACGGTTGGACAAATTAAAATGTCTAATACCACTTCGGATGCTTCAGTAACTATTACAGCTACTAACAGTTCAGTACTTACTGTTACAGGTGCTGGTGTAACTCAGCCTATTCAAAACAATAAATCTGCTTCTAGTTTTATTTTCAATCTTCCAGTTGTTTTTGATTCTGCTGGTGAGACTGAAACTTTAAGACTTAATAGCGGAGGA
>Ga0114997_10003793_pt1 | contig 11811 bp, 3 predicted proteins | sample ArcticOcean_MG_C_2_FD_87045 | JGI IMG/M metagenome (GOLD analysis project Ga0114997, IMG submission 87045) | Marine microbial communities from western Arctic Ocean - ArcticOcean_MG_CB4_136 | ecosystem: Environmental > Aquatic > Marine > Oceanic | place: Arctic Ocean: Canada Basin | collected... | reverse complement strand
TGATTCGTAGTTTTAGAGCATTTCTTCGCACATTAGGTGGAAAGCCTCTGAGTAATTTTATTCTGGATGATATTGTGGGAATATTGATTGCTCACTGGAATAGTACTGAATGCCCTATTCTTTCCTTGGAGAAAATTATTGAGTTATCCAATATCATCATCGGAGATCAGAATCTTCTTGAGGCCCTTGTCAGTCGTCGAGTTGATTCTAGGTTGCGGACCCCTGATATTGAAACCCAAATAACTATTCAGGACGCTGAAATCAGACAGAACAGAATTAATAGTATGCTTAAAGAGGTAGGGGATAATCTTAATCTATTTTTAGAAAAGAAGGAAAAATTTCTTCAATATGTATCTTTGTGGATTCATCGTACGATATTGATGTCATTTGGAGTAAGTGCTGTTAGTGCAACTCAAAGAATTGCCGGAGGAGATTCAAATGAAATTGGCTATGGCCTGACTGATGAATCATGGAGTGGAGAAGATACTACAGTTTTAGTCTATGACAGAGCTGAATGTGGAAATGGGAATTCCTCAGTAGCACGGACTTTCATGCATATTCCAAATATCTCGAGGAATGCAAAAGGAAGGCGAGGAGGATTCCTTCCCTCCATGGATTTTCTATCAAGTTTAGAGGAGGTATTATTGCCCTGTCCTCAGCAACATTGTGATATTTTAGGGCTTGAATATCAAAGAACTAATGGCGAGGAGTCTGTATTACATAGAAGTATGATAGATTATACTCAATTTGGAAGAGAAATATATTATGTTGGAAATGAAGTCTGGTCATCGTTGGGAATTAACGGTCCAGTTGATGGCTGGAAATTACCATTATTCCATTATATTAGAAGGGAGTTAGCTGAAGAACACACTCAACTTGAACAAGATGATGTGACAAGAGCTACTAGAGTTTGTTGGAACGGATGTCCCGAGTGTATTGAAAGAATAGATGTTGTTCAGGGAGGTTTTACAGGACTAGATTATCTCGATAAATCTGTAATTGATTATTGGTTTAGAAGCCTTAGAAATAGTTCTGAAGAGTACATTGACATAAATCCTGATAATCTACTTGACGGTTCTTCTGGGCTACAATTAGGAGATTTACATACTATTGTACTTGAACCAGCAGACTCACGCCGACCCAGGATAAGATCACTAATGCTTCCGTGGACAATAGGTGTGGATTTAAATCGTTCAAATCTTGAAGAAGGGATTCGACTAATTATCCGCCAATCTGACTTAGTTGGACATCGCCAATCTGAACCGAACCAAGGGATTGCGATGGGTATGCCTTCTGCTGCTTTCAAAAGACTTCTTTGGTTTGATTTACTTATGACTGCATATCTCGATTTAAGGGGAGCATTTAGCCCGGAAGAAAAGAAAATTAGACTAGTGTATTATGATGCAAGAGACATTAACTTCGATGATGTTGGCCTTGCACCACAGTTGTTAGAGGCCCTTAGAGCTCAGGCAAAAATAGATCAATCTGGACACCTAGAGTCATTTTCTGATATGCTAATTTGGTTAGCACGTAGGGGATTCAACATTCAAATGTGTATAGACAAGAGAGTTAGGCAGAGGCCCAATAATACTCCAGTTAGGGACTTTATCAACAGCCTTAGTACTGAAATGGCACAAGGTCGAATAGAATTATTTGAACGGGCTGTAGTTGATGATGCAGAATTTACTGCTTCAATGCACAAAAAAACAATCATTACTCCAATATTCGTCCTCAAGGGAACTGCAAATATGACACGCTCTGGTTCAGGAAGAAACGAAGAAGATGTCGATCATATAATGTTTGGAAATCCTCAATATGAGAGTATGAAATCGAGCTGTATTGATACTATTTCAAGGGCTACAAGACTAAACTAGCTATCTATTTAGATTTGCAAGGTATTGCGTCAAAGCATCTTTAAATTGAGTTGCGTGACTTCCGCACCATGTTATTCCTTCTGGCCATTCACGTTCTGTTGCATGCTCATTACCATCACCTTTTATTTTCTCAAATGTCATCACTTTCAAATTGATTTCTCCCCTACTGGATAATACTGAATTCACCATTTCATTGACAAAATCATTTGATGAATTTTTTTTAATCTTCTTAACAACATCATCTAGTTGTGGTAACCAAAGTAAATTTTGGCCTCTACTCCTCCTATATAGATAAAAATGATTTGGACAGAGATAGAGATAGTTACCTGGATGTTCTTTGATATCTTTAGAGAAATATCTACCTCCACTCTCTCTGAAAAGCGATACTACACTTTCTTGAACGTCTCCTTGTCTATTTGAGGGAGTAATCTGGCCACATATCTGGCATTGCCCATAAATATCAGAAAGGTCACTTGAGACTGTGGCTCTTCTCGCAGGATGTAACATTCCAGATTCTGTTCGCTGGTTTTTCCAGTCTTCTTGTCCAAGTTCTGAATTGATACCTGCCCACATATGTTCTTGATTTTTCACAAGTTTTCTTGTCTCTTCGGCTGGTGCTCCTAAAAAATGCCTTAACTCTTCTACTAAGTGGCTATCTTCAAGATCTATTTCATTAATATTAATTGTAAATGTAATGAGTTTATTTTTATAATCTACCTGAGTTAGTATTGATTTAGAAATGTAACTGTCTTTCCAATATACATCAGCCGAGCCTTGTGACAACGATACCATTAATTTAGATTTAATTGCCTCTCTCGTTTGATATACCTTGTCAATTTTAAATCCTGGAGATTCTAATGAAATAGATCCATTTTCGTGAAGTATATTCAGTGCTTTAAGGACATTATTCATTGAACTTGTTAGAGCGGGCCATTTGCTACGAGATAAATTTTGTTCAGTTCCCTTTGGAAGAGCGCGAGATTTCCGGTCCAGAAAATTATAAGGCTGATTCTCGTTCAAAATATTATAGATTTTTTCCATTATATCTCCACCTCTTGGAATCCATAGTAATGGTAGTTTTTGTCTTGCCATACGTTCAATTTCTTCCAAAGAGTCTGTTTTCTCCGGAATTAGTGCCTTAGGATATGTGCGAGAGTCGAGGCCTATATTACAAAATGAAAATCCTAAGGTGGTTAGATATAACCAGTTATCTTCGGTGAATAGCCAATCATGATTTCCGATATTTGCTAATATTAGCCAATATCGCTGAATATTTAAGTCACTGAAATTACTATTATCCATAACTTTGATTTGCCGCCTTAACTCATCACGAGTAGTGCCGTCAGATAAATCAATAACATCAAATTTTTCTTTCAAAATAGTACTAAAACTGTTTAATTCATAAATACTCTGAATCTCAGAGAACTGTTCATTAATGAACCATTCTTGTTGATCCTCATTAATTATGATAATTTCTGCCAGCGTAAAAACATCTTCCCCAACAGGGAATAATAAGTTTCTATAATCATCATTCTTTGGAAAATCTTTTCTCTCAAAAAATTTGAAAATATTCCAATATGAAATCACCGTAGAGAGTTTTCTTTCTTTGCCGTTGGAGTATTCTCTAAATTTATCAATTAACACTTCTATGTCCGGGCCATTATCTTTTGGGAGAATCCAATTTTTAACCATTTCTAAGCTCTTTGGTGTAATTCCTAATTCATTACTCCCGATAATATTATGAACGGAAAATATTTTTCGTAAATCGTCTACAATCGATTCATCGACTAGCCAACTATCTTCTTTCCACTCTGTGGTTGTGGAATCGGGAAGTCGACTTTTTCTTTCGGGACCAAGTTGCATCTCTGGAGTTCTATAATATGATTTTCTAAGCTCTTCGATGATATTGTTGCCAAACATTCCTGGCCATATCAAAAGAGGAGTGACTAAAGCTCTATGAATATCTACAGTATTATTATGATCTTGCATCAAACCCAAGTCTCTAGCCCTATTTTTTACTATGGGATCATCACAATTACATTTTGTCTTTAGATACCATGGGTGATTATCTCCAAACAAATTTTTCATTTCTATTGTTGGAATTATGCAATTTTTAAATATCTCAAATTCACCATCCAATCTAGGCGTCCAAGGTAACTTATCAAGTTCTTCAATTTCCCACTCTGTCTCACTTTGCAACATCATATCGATTATTTTTGACCTGACTTCCAGACTTTGGCCATCGAGAGAGTTTATCATTTCTGTAATATCATTTTCATTTATTCGGTGAGTTACACCTAATCCGGAACCTCCAGACTTACCTACCTCGTTAGTGATTACTTTGATTCCAAGAATATCTTTGTGTGATTGGTAAACTGCGGTTTTCTTAAATAGTACGCTCAAATCTGGGTCTAAATCATAACATAACTCACTTAATGTTGACCATTTTCCATCTTTATTCTTCAACAAGTGGAGCTTGTGGACTTTCTCTCTACTGTCGGCACCCCATCCAGTAACCATCCCTCCATGATTTTTCCTTTTTGCAGCAGAAGCTAGTATTTTCAACAATGATTCGAGTATATTATCCCTAAGATTGTTACTTAATTTCTCCCCTAACCATTCATCTAAGCCCCAATCATCACCATCCTTATCAAATACAGACCTCGAAGTTTTCAAGTCCAAACCAGGGAGAGTTTGGGCAAAAATAAGTGAACGGATAATATTCACACCGGACTCGTCAGAAACGGCTAAATGGATACAGAGTTTATCACATATTTTTTCTCTCTCAATCTCTACATCAGGGTGTAATTCTAACCATATAAGATTGGAATAAACTTTTGCATGTAAATCTAATTCAGTACGTTTCTCTGTTGTGTCGCCAAGTATCATTTCTCGTCTGAAGAAATTATTTCTATTTGATTTGAATGTATCAATTGGCCAAACGTGGGCACCAATTTTACTCATTCCACGAGTAATAATTTTTCCTTTGTGTAGACACGGAATAAATTTAAGATTCCTCATCTCTTGTGTTGGATTACTGGAGATTATTATTGCTAATGCCTTTGAAACTTGTTTGTGAATTTTTTTATACTTGGCTAAATTATTGAATATGTCTGGCTTACTTTCAGCAGCCTGATCAATCAATACCGCAAGATGTTCCGGCCTTGGATTATTAAAATTAAATTTCGATGCAAGATTTTTAAAATCTTGATTAATCCTACGATTTGAAGGAAGTAAGTCTGGAAATATTTCCGAATCAAGGAAGAAAATATCATTTTCATTCTCATCCATTAGTGGGCGTAGTGAACCATCAGCTGCAGGAATGCATGGAATTCTCTTCAGGTTCGTATCTTCCACCCATGCTAAGGGTGGATTAACATGAATTAGATCAATTAATTTCCTAACAAGTTCCGTATCTAGAGAATCTAAATTAAGTTTTTCTGAGAATTCTATGAGTTTTATTTTTAGATGATTAGCTTCAGAAATAGTGTACATTTGTTTCAGAAGATTATGCTCTCCCCAATCTTCTTCATTCATTGAAGAAAGAATTTTACGCTGAGAAGAGGACACTACAGTTCCACCTAATGCTTGAAAAATTTCCTCCAGTATTTCGGATTTATCATTTTCCTGTAATTCTATTTTAATTATTTCGTTGGTCGGAATTAGTTCACCATTTTGGTTTCTAAAAATTAAAGCATTCGCAATTTTCTCTTTGTAGTCACCCCAGGATATGTCTAATTGTTCCCATGATTCCTCAATTCGTTCATTGAGTAAATATTCATCTTGGTTAGAAATTCCTTGGAGAGAAGGATAGCTCATCTTTCTTCCTTCTGAAAACCATTTTTCGGGGGACTGTTTTGGAAGCAAATCTAGGATAGTATTTATCTTTTTTTCAAATGCCTCCAAAGTATAATGAAAGACTTGTGGCAGTAGTACCTCTGTAAATGAATTAATTGCTAAAGCGCCCCATAATTGCTTGTGCTTTTTCACTCCATCAATCTTTATTTTTGTTCTACTATCATCTGGTGGAAGATAGGCAATGGGTCCAAATTTATTTCCTGAATCCCCTGCAAGTGCGATGGGAGTATAGGCTGGTAAGTTCTCTTTTGGAACTTTAGGTAGAAGAATATGGCAAAAAGGAAGCAATTGGGCTTTTTCTGCATCTTCACTTATTGTTCGATTGAGTGTTGAGAATAATTGGTATTCCTTGGTATTTAATAACTCAAGATTTTTCTTAATATCAACAATTAGCCCTGTGTGCAAAGCATCTATTTCACCTTTAAATGAAAATAGATTAACTGAATTTGTAGAATCTTTTTCTTCGAATTCGCGATGGTTAAAATCTCTAATCCACGCATATCTTGATTTATTTTTTCCAACATTGATATCTAAGACTACTTCTCTTAGCCATGAGCATCCAAGCAAGACTTTTGGGATTTCCTGAATATATAAATCTCCCACTTTTTGTATTTTTTTATCATTCCATGATAGTTCCTCCCATTCTGATTTATCTACAGAACCAGGATAGATTTCCTTCCTCCACGGAAGTCGTATAAGAATGCCATCTCTTGGTAGAATTGTGTTTAATCGGGTTCTCTTTGGTCTTTCCTTATCTTCTCTGACTGAAAATTCTATTGATTCACCCTCTTCATTGAGAGTTTTGTTGTAGGCGTTGGAAATACCGAAGTAATGCCCATCTGGATTTTCTTTCCATATAACTGCCTTTTTATCTCCAAATTCATCTAGCTCATCTATCTCAATAAAATTAGTAGTTGAACCATGGACCTCAATAAAATGGCTGATAGCATGAGCTGATCTTAGACCAGTTCCAAAATTTCCCGCCTTATTTCGGTCTCTCTTTTTTGATGCCATGCTGACTCCAGTAATCATGCGACAGGTTCCAGCAATTGGCTCAGATTCCTGATTAAATTCAACAGTTAATCGGTTTCCATCATTGACGTAATATAATGCATCATCATCGATTCTAATGTAAAATCTATCTGCAGACTCATCGTCACAATTTTGGAATACCTCTCTTAGTGGCCTGATGGAGATATCTTCTCCGGAACTCATTCCCTTGCGAATTGAATCTAGAATTTTCTCTTCTATATTTTCAGCCACAGTGCCCCATTTGACTCGGTTAGATTTATTCATAGAAAGGCCCTTTTCATTTTTTATTTACAGAACTTGTAATGGTTCCTTTATTTATGGCCCATTTCCCAAGAATTAGCTTACCGTTGTTTATATCGGATACGGTGTGTTGCCCCGAGGTAATAAATTCTTTGCCATTTTTTATAATTTTCCATCTTTCATCATCACCCCTGGAACCGATGATTCTAGTATTATTCGAATAATATGGAAAGTTATTTATCCCTTCAATTGACCATAGAATATTCTCACATGCTGAAATGAAAGGATCTAAAGGGCCCATTGTTGCATACCTTCCTCGCATCTTGAGAGAAATGTTTCTCCTGTCATCAACACTTTCGAATGCAGCTCTAAGTCTTCCGTCGCCCCAAGGAATGAATGCCTTTGAATTCAGAATCGCTTTTCTCAGATCTTCTGACATCATAACTTGAATTTCTCCAGATTCTTCAATCCAATTAGTTTTAGCCCCAATTCTATTTAGTGCATTTTGAATTATCAAATGAAGTCTGGAATGAATAGGATGTATTTCTCTCTGCCTTTCTCCAATTTGCCCATCCAGAGCAGAGTCAATTACTCTCAGAACTGCATTACTCTCTGCCAGTCTATCCAAATCTACGGTTTGTGATAATGCAATAATTTCTTCTTCTTGAGGGTCTATTGTAGTATCTGATTTGTCTGTAATAAGTATAGCCTCATATTTCCCTACCATTTTCTCAAACACCTTCATCCTTGTCGAAAGGATATCTAATTGGCGAACCTCATGAGTATCCTCAAGAACTAGATTATAAACTTGGATAAATTTTGATTTTTGGATATATCTATCTAATCTTCCAATTCTTTGTTGTAATTTAGCAGGATTATAGGGTAAATCCATGTTTATCATCGTATTTGCCATGTGTAAGTCAATTCCCTCACTCATCTTGTCAGTAACCAACAAAACAGCAAACCCTTCACACTCATCAAATCTCTGTATTGCTTTACCTACATCTATTGATTCAGATTGTGATGGATTTATTGAAAATACGGAAAAACCATTTAGCCCTATCAGATCTCTAAGATGATAGAAAGTAGGATGCCAATGCGTAAAAACTACCGTCTTAGTGACATCTCTACTTGTGCTCAATTCGTTAAGTAATTTCAATAAGTACCTCACTTTAGGCCCATCATTGGGCATTTCATTTTGAATAATGTTAATTATTCTGTGCAATTCATCTGATGGTTCTAAATTGTTCAGAATTCGTAAAATTGCTGAAGGACAAGAGATAAATTGTTGTTGATTCGACCAGTGTAAATTTTTCGAGATATATTCTGAAACTTCATTGATAGTGTTAGCAAATATTGTTTGTTCAACAATTAGTGTATTCACAATTCTTTCACGATAATTATTTACATCTGGATCTCTTCCTCTCGCTCGTGTCATTCTTCTACCAATCGGCCCGATACTTCGAATATCCAACTCAATTTCTGACCATTTTTCTTTACTAAGTGGCAATAACAAATGCTCTGGGTTAATTGATATATCTGGCCAATTTAGACGTATGGCTACTATATCCGATAATTCTGCTCCTTTTTCATTTCTTTGTGCTGCCATTATTTTATTTACAGCAGTTTGAATCCTGGTCTGAGACTCCCATAAATCCTCACCATGCTCACTAGGAGCTATTAATTCCAAAATCAATCGTAAATCATTTGCTTCTAATTGGACAGGCGTCGCCGATAAGCCAATTACTCCTTTTGAGGCTAGAGATAAAGACATGGCCCTTCCCCTTCGCTTTTGGCCACCACTCCTGCCAATGAAATTATGGATTTCATCAATAATTAAAAGCTCAATACTTTCGCTACATAACTCCATAAAATTCTCCATTTTTGAAGCGGAATGAGTTATCACATGAACACCTGATGGAGAATTATTCGAATTGAAATTTCTAAAATCACTCTTCCGTGCACGAACACCAAATTTTGTTCTCAATTCCCAAATCCATTTCCATTGAACGCTTTTAGGACATAGGATCACGATACAAGATTCAGAACCTCTTACAGCCAGAATTTCAGTCAAAATCATTCCGGCTTCAACAGTCTTACCTAATCCAGTTTCATCTGCAATCAATATCCTTCGATTTCCTTCACCAAAGAATTTGACCAAAGGCCTTAATTGAAATGCGCTAAATTCAATATTTGCACGTAGTGAAATTGACATTTTCTCATTACCTCCTCTGTCCAGCCATCGATCTGCTAGTAGGAATCTAAGTAAGTCGCCATCCTTTCCACTTGAAGAATCCACTATTTTTTTGATTGATTCTAATTCAAACTCCTCAGTAGTACTAGGGTCATCTAACCAAAAACCTCTCCATTTATCGGAGCCGAATAGTCCAGTAATTTTGCCCGTAATAAGTACATTTCGGTTATCGAATCCGACAATGAAAGGAGGAATCATAATTATACTACATAATCTATGCTTATTAATCTCTCGAAGCATCTCATCACCTTCAAACGAAACCTTATTGATCTCGACCTATTCCCCGATTCAATGGCAGCCGATTCCGGGCGGAAAATCAGAGTAGCAGAGTTGTTTGCAGGAGTTGGAGGATTCCGTCTTGGACTTGGGATAAGAGACTTTGAGTTCGTTTTTAGCAACCAGTGGGAGCCTGGCGAAACCAAGCAGTGGGCCTCCAGAATTTATGGAGAGAGATTTGGCCCTGAAGGCCATACCAACCAGGACATACACAAAGTCATTAAGGAAGTTTCAGAACATGATTTACTCGTTGGGGGCTTCCCTTGTCAGGATTATTCCGTTGCTCGAACTATCTCAGGTGAGTTGGGAATTAAAGGAGAAAAAGGTAAATTGTGGACCCCAATAAGGCAAATAATTCAAGGTTCACATGTAAGGCCAAAAATAGTTTTTCTTGAGAATGTACCACGTTTGCTGAATTCTCCATCGAAGTATAGAGGACTAAACTTTGCAATAATTCTCAAAGATTTGTTACAAATGGGTTATGATGTTGAATGGAGAGTGATTCAGGCTTCAGATTATGGGATGCCTCAGAAAAGAGCGCGAGTCTTTCTCATAGCTTATAGGCGCCCTACAAATAATACGTTTTATCGTAATGGTCCTGGAGTTCATGGTCCATCGGTAAGAAGTAGAGGACGTATGGTTAAGTGGCTAACTGGCTTAACGACTCGGGGAGGAAATAATGACTGGGAAATAGGGCCTTTTGCTGAAGTTTTTCCAGTTGAAGGCATCTTAGGTATTGAGAAGAGTCCTTTGCCCTCCGTAGAGGATTTTGATTGGAGTAAGAAAAGCAGCCCATTTAAGAATGCAGGATATGCATGGCAAGATAATCGGCGCAACCGTTGGTTCTGTACATTTAAGGCAACTCCAATTTATCATGGAGAATATACCAAACTTGGTGATATATTAATAGATAAACACAATCCAGATTATGAGATAAAGGATAAGGAAAAACTTCGCATGTATTCCTATATCAAGGGTGAGCAGAAGGAATGGCGTATCCGCAAAGTTGATCGCAAAGATGCTGAGGGAATTGATGCAGATGATGGCAACCTTTGGGATCTTTATCAGGGATGTACTAAGAGCTATGATGCTCAAATTTGGGCAGAAAGTCGAAAGAGTACAGCTTACAAAGAGGGCATTAAAATGAGCATCATTTACGATTATACTGCTGGTAGAATGGCCTACCCAGATTCTCTCAATAAAGCATCTCGGACTGTAGTAACCGCAGAGATTGGCAAGTCCGTCTCTCGCATGCGACACGTCATTGAATACAAGGAAGATAAGTTACGAGGCCTTATGCCTATTGAGTTGGAGCGTCTGAACATGTTCCCAGACAATTGGACTGAGTACGAAGGTATTTCCGATTCAAGACGTGGTTTTTTGATGGGCAATGCGCTTGTGGTTGGCATCATCGAGAGGCTAGCTGAACCCCTGGCTAGGCTTATTCGAGGAAGGAGTGAGTGGTGATGGGAGATATTCCAGGTCCCGTTCTAAAATGGGCAGGGGGTAAAAGGCAACTCATACAGGTTATTGATGCCCATCTTCCTCCCGAGATTAAGAAAGGTAGAATTTCTACTTATGTAGAACCGATGATAGGAGGTGGAGCGGTATTTTTCCACATAAAGGAATATTATGGAAATAAAATAACAAATTATCATATCTCAGATTACAACTGGGATTTATTTGTACTTTATAAGGTAATCAAAACTAAAGTTGATGAATTAATTTTAGAACTCAAAGAATTGGCCGACGAATATCTGCCTCTGCCGCCCACTCAAAAAGGAGATAAGGAAGGTGAACGAATATCTATGTACAAGCGTATAAGAAGAGAATATAATGATAATGAATGGGAAAATGATCGTTACTTAAATGATGGGAAAGGTTACCGAAAACGCCCCACTCATAGATGGATTCGTAGAGCTGCGATGACAATATTCCTCAATCGTACATGTTTCAATGGTTTGTATAGAGTAAATAGTTTAGGAAAATTCAATGTTCCGCATGGTCGTTATAAAAATCCAGAAATTGCCGGCATAGAGAATTTGCGTTTGGTTAGTAAGGCACTTAAAGGAGTGAAAATTTCGGTGGGTAGTTATATGGATAATTTGGACATTATCGATGACAAGACTTTTGTCTATTTCGACCCGCCTTATCGCCCTCTTCCAGGTACGCCTTCATTCACCGATTATCACAAAGCAACCTTTGGAGATATTGAACAAATAGCTCTTGCTGATAAGTTCTCTGAATTAAATCAAAGAGGAGCGAGAATAATGCTTA
>Ga0114997_10003789_pt1 | contig 11818 bp, 14 predicted proteins | sample ArcticOcean_MG_C_2_FD_87045 | JGI IMG/M metagenome (GOLD analysis project Ga0114997, IMG submission 87045) | Marine microbial communities from western Arctic Ocean - ArcticOcean_MG_CB4_136 | ecosystem: Environmental > Aquatic > Marine > Oceanic | place: Arctic Ocean: Canada Basin | collected... | reverse complement strand
TATATTAATATATTTTAATAAGGTATATATATATATTTAACCTTTTTATTTTCTATATTTTCGAAATAATAAAATATAAAAATTAAAAAGAGCACTATAAAAATTATATTTAAAAGAAATTTCATTTATAATATTAAAAATATTTAATTATTTAATTTATTTTTTAACCATGGATCTTTTTCTTGTAATGTTTCTTTTAAAGATTCATCCACTTTAGTATTTTTTAATTCTGACTCAGGTTCAGGTTCAGGTTCAGGTTCAGGTTCAGGTTCAGGTTCAGGTTCAGGTTCAGGTTCAGGTTCAAGGTCAGATACATCTTTAAAATCTACTTCACTTTGTTCTTCACCAAGTTCTTTATTTTCTTCAAGTTCTTTATTTTCTTCGATTTCTTTATTTTTTCTAGCAGCTTCTTTTAATTTATCCCTTTTTTGATCTTCATAAAAAATATCTTTATTTATATTATTTTCTTTATATTTTTGCATTAATTCTTGTAATGCTGTATCTCCAAAGACTTCTTTGTCTACTTTATCAGCACAAGGATCCCAAGGTAACCAAGAACCTACATCACCTATAAATACATGAAAAGTATCATCCATTCTTTGTAATTTTTGAGCCCTTCTTTCAGCTTCTTCTTTACTAGAATATACACCCCTTACTTTTACTCCTCTTACACTTGTTTGAAATTTATTTTCTTTATCAAAGTCAGATTGTAATTCAGTCTGGAATTTATAAATATAATTTTCATAATCTTCATATAATTGTTTAAATTCTAAATCTTTATCTTTTGAATAAGATTGTAAAAATTTAGCAACTTTAAAACCTTCATGTTTTTTAATTAATTCTTCTGGAGATACGAATGATAAACATACGAAATTTTGCCCAGTTATAGGAGAATCCGAATCCAAAAAATCTTCACTACTCATAATTATAATATATTAATATATATATATTTTTTTAAGTAATTTAAACTAATTAAATTATATTAATATTTTAATATATATATTATTATTACATGTATATTAATAAAAATAATTTGTTAAAATATATTATACAATTTTTAATTGTATGTATTGCTTCCTATAGTTTATCTCCTTGTAAAGTTAATTATAATTTTGCCATATTATTAGGTTTGATTTCAAGTTCTTTATTCGCATTAATAGATAATTATTATCCAATTATTATTTATGAAAAAAGTACTGATAATAATAAACTATGTTTACACTAATGTTTACACTAATGTTTACACTAAATATTTATATTAAATATGTATAATTATCTAATATAAAATATATGGTTGTAAGCAAAAGTCAAAAAAAGAAATCACAAAAAAAAAGAGGTAAAAGTCAAAAAAAGAAATCACATAAAAAAAGTCAGAAAAAAACAAACCCTTGTTTTCCACCAAAAGGGAAAGAGAATGACTACGAAAAATATATAAATAGTAAAGCGTGTATTAAAGATCAAATAAGGGATAACCCGTGGATGTTAGAAACAGATGGTGATAAATTAGTCGGAGATGGACTCTTATATAAAGAAATACAAAAGAAAAAGAAAAGTAAGAAAAGTAAGAAAAGTAAGAAAAGTAAGAAAAAAAAAGGTGGTGGTAAGAAACATTATGGTATCAAAAATAATAAGGTAATAGAATTATATCCTCATAAAATTAAAAAATCAATCGGTCGACACAAATATATTATCTTATGGAAAACTACTAAAGAAAATTTACCAGGAAAAACTTTTCATGGTAAATTTTACAAGTCAAAAAAAGAAGCAATGAAAAAGATAAAAAAAGGAGGTGGAGGCAAGAGTTGGGATGAGGTTCAATCTTTCATCTGCCAAGTTCCAGAACTCCAGCTCGCACCGCAAATGGAGTCGTCTGCAGCGCCGGAGCCTCCGGAGCCGTGGGAGGAGATCCAAGCTCTCAAGACCGAATACACGAGCATCTTTGGTCAGGATCCGAAAGGAAAGAAGGCCAACAACGCTCTCTGGCTCCAGTCCAAGATCGACGAATATGATCCGGATGAACTAGAGACTCAGAAGGCGGCGAAGGAGATGAAGGCGAAGGCGAAGGCGATGGCGAAGGCGGAGGTTCAAGCTCTCAAGACCGAATACAAGAAGGTCTTTGGTAGCATTCCGAAAGGACCCAAGACAAACGATACTGAATGGCTGAAGATGAAGATCAAGGATGAGAAGATCAACGATTCTACGATTTCAGGTGGAGATTTTGAACCGGAACCTGAACCGGAACCTGAACCGGAACCTGAATATCCTTTTCCAGAAAGACTTGATGGAAATGCAATGAGTTTTTTTCCAGAACAAGTATATAATAAAATATATGATAGATTTGTAAATTTAGATAAATATCCAAATGAATTAACTTGTTTAGAAGTTAAAAACTTGTGTAAATTAGATCCAGAATATTGTAAAATAAATAAATTCAAGGAAAGATATCATAAATTATGTAAAGAAATTAAAATAACAAATTTAATGATTGATGATTATTTTGAAACAGAAACTAAAAATGAGGATTTTAAAGAATTATATGAAATAGAAGAATATATTACTGAAGTAAATATAAATAAAAAATTAAAATTAGATACAGATGTAATAGAAATGTTTATATCTATTTTTAAAGATAAAGATTTTATAAAAGAAGAATATGATTATGATAAATATGATATGACTTGGTTTGATTTTGAAAATATAATTACACCGGATATTTTAAAAGATATGATGTATGAATTTGGAAAGAAACTTTATAATATAAATCCAGATAGATATTATCCTGTTATAATTGAGATAATAAAACATAAAATATTGAAAGAATATTTTATGTAAGTTATAGTATATTAAATGAATAATTATTTTATTCGAAAAATATCATCTAAAAAAAATAAAAAATATGTTCATAGATATTATGATAAAAATAATAATATAATTACTTATAATTCAATAAAACAATATTTAGAAGGAATATATATACCACCAGCATATGAAGATGTTGAAATTAATAAAAATAAAAAATCAAAATTATTAGCAATAGGCTATGATGATAAAGATAGACCACAATATATTTATAATCCTGAATTTACAAAAAAACAAAATAAAAAAAAATTTCAAAAATTAATTGAATTTGGATATAACTATAAAAAAATATATAATAAAATTAATAAAGATTTAAATTCAAAAATACCATCAAAAGACTCCGAAATAGCTACTGTTTTAAAAATTATTATAGATTGTAATTTTAGAATTGGAAATGACAAATATACAAAAGATAATAATTCATATGGAGTTACTACATTAGAAAATAAACATATATTAGAAAGAAATGGAAAAATAATAATTAATTTTATAGGTAAGAAAGGTGTAGAAAATGAATGTATAGTAAAAGATAAAAAATTAATTAAAAGTCTTAAAAATAAAAAATCAACAAAAAAGAAAAGGATTTTTACTTATAAAAAAAATAAAAAAAATATTAATATTCAATCTAAAGATGTAAATAAATATTTAAAAGATTTAGGTGATTTCACTAGCAAAAATTTTAGAACTTGGAATGCTAATTTAGAATTAATAAAAGCTCTTTTAAATTATGATAATAATTCCAAAAATATTTTAAAAGAATGTATAGCAGGAGTCGCGTTTAAATTACATCATACTCCTTCTGTATGTAAGAAAAATTATTTAGAACCTAAATTAATTCAATTTTATAATGAATATCCACAAGAATTTTTAAAATATTTTGATGTTAAAAATAATAGTAAAATAGATATTCAAATTTCTAATAAATTCACAGAGTTTCTAGAAGACCATTATTAATTTATACGAGCTCACGCAGTTCGTCAATCGCTCTCCATTCTCCATTTTGATTTTTCGCTTGGCATTGCTCCCAACCATTTCCGCCCTTCGTCTTCCTATCTGACTCTTTCTTATAATGTTCCTTCACAAATCCGGTTGGTGATGTGAATGATTTTCCATCATATATAATTACACCTTGTTCTTTATTATATACGCCAATCCATTCAGTCTTACAAGTTTTTTTATGTCTGATTTTTAGACCATCCGGAAATGCTTTATACATAGATTCTTGCGAAGTAATTACTGCTTTATCGCAACATGAGACTTGAGATGGGCTTTTTTCATTTTTTGAGATTTTATCATTTTTTTTTGAGATTTTCAATTCTTTTTTGAGATTTTCAATTTCTTTTTTCAGTTCTTTTATTTTTAAAGATTTAAAATTACACATATTGGCGAGTATCTTTCTAGACTCGGTCTTGGTTTTCTCTTGCTCCGCGAATGAGAAACTGAGGCACTCAGCCTTAATATCCGCCACAAAAGAGGGTTTGCCTATGTCCAAAAGCGAATAAATAATTAAGAATGATAAAAGTATAGGAAAGAGGTATGATTTCATAAAATTAGAAATTGGATCATTTACTTCATATTCTATCCATAATTTATCGGTCGTTTCGATAATGCTCATAATTAACACGCTCTCATTAACTTCAGATACATTTCCCATATTTAGTTAGATGAGATTTTAGTTTTATGTGATAAAATACCAAAATAAAAAATTTCAAATTTATTTAAGAGCATTTTTAAAATTATAAACAGAAAAACGGAGCACGAAAAATATGAAGGCCAAAAATGTAACAGGTTTCACGTTTACATCATATTCCTTCGTAAAAATTAAGACTATTTTTAAAAATGCTCTTAATTAAAACAATTATAAATTAGAAACAGAAAAACAGGAACACGGAAAAAAGAAGATGAAGGCAAAAAAATGTAACAGGTTTCACGTTTACATCATATTCCTTCGTAAAAAAATTAAGACCATTTTTAAAAATGCTCTTAAAATAATTTGAAATTTTTATTTTTTTAAAAAAAAAATTTCAAATCGTTAAATCCACAACCGACAGATCTATGGTATGCTCTATCTGCGGTCAGGCGGGACACAACAAGCGGACTTGCGAGAAGACCGACAAAGGTCCAAAAGCAAGTTGTTCAACACACTACACATCACCAAGCAGACAAAGCGGCACGGGAGCACAAAGTTTTCACCAAAGACCTGTTATCCGTCAAACAACTACGAAAGAAACACTTACAAATGATAACTTAAAAAAAATTAATTACGAAGAAGCACTTATATTACTAAAAGAAATCGAAGAAACACGACCAGAACAGTTTGAATTTGCTACTGAGTGCGTTGATTCATTGATTAATGGGAAGAATGTATCAGTAAGGGCAGAAGAAAAAACTGGAAAAAGATGTATAATGGAGGCAATACATCTAATGATGATTAGAAATCACACTAGTCATGTTCTCCCAGATAAATCAGACCCAACCAGCATTTATGTTACTGCTTTAGATCGCAAAGATACTCATACACAACTCGATGAACTAACCGGGAAGTATGGTATCGCATGTATTGTGCGAGAACATAACAAACTTGTTGGTGAAATAGTTAATATTCTAAGGGATGAAACAAATGATGGAATGTTTTATATACATCTCGATGAGTGTGATTTTGGTTCTGGAGATAAACAATCCCTTAGTAAATTATATAATGCACCAGAACTTGGCATTGCAGAACATAAAAATAAAATTAGATACATTACATACTCGGCTACACCCGAAGAATTAGAGTATTCTGGTTATGATGGTGATGAAGTAGAGTGGGATAAGCATACTTTTATTCCTGCTAATAATTATATTGGAGCAAAAGAATATTTAGAGGCAGGTGTTTATAAACCAAAGAAATTCTTTGAATCTGATAAGATAACTGAACATGGTTATGAGATTATTAATGAAGTCAGAGAAAATTGTGTTAATACTACTATGTCTATTGCTAAGAGGCAGAGAAATGTTATTGTTGTTAGAGATACAACTAAAAAAAATCTTGGAAAAATAAGAAGCAACAAGCAAGAACTTATGAGAGAAAATGAATGCGATATCTTTATATTTGATAAAAATGAAGGATTCGCTTGGGGTACATCGAAAGCCTGGGCTCATTTAGGACGAACTAAAATAAAGGAGGATATGAATGTTGTTGGATATACTTATATTCCAGTAATAATCTTCATATCACAAATATGTACTCGAAGTACCGAAATTTGCGCGGAAGGTCACAGAAAAATTTCTGTATGGCATGATGCCAGAAAATTATCAGATAAAAAAGCTTATAATACCCTTTCTCAGGCGATTGGAAGAGTAAAACATTATTCACAAGAAGGTTTTCCTGTGAATACAATCAAATTGTATTGTGATGTAGATATTCTTAATTTCACATTAGGTAATGAATTAGAAACAAAATCATTAGTTTTAGGTCAAAGAATACATACGGAAAAAAATAAACAAAAAAAAGTTATATTTGGAGGATATAAAGATGGTTTTACAGATTTAAGTAGTGTTGGTGATAGTGATTGGGACAGTGGAGGTGATCCTAATATTGGAAGGGAGAGAAAAGGGAACCCCCGATTTACAAAAATGGATAATGGGCAATGGAGGCACACTTGTATTAAAAAAGTTATGTATTGGGGTGGAGAAAGTAAATTTTTGGGTCATGCGAAAGATAAACGGCTTGTACTTGAATATGAAAACGAAACTTCTGATAGATATATGGTGCGAGACGCAATCTTTATAGATAATCCAAATTATGGAAAAAAAGAATTTAATTTCAAAACAAAATCAACTAGTATGTATTAAAATCATTATAAAAAAATCATTAAAAAAAAATAAAAAAAAATTTTTTTATTTTTATTTAAAATTAAATATAATATTAATTTGATATTACTTAAATTAATATTACTTATATATAATAAATAATGCCGGAATATAAATGTGATAAATGCGATAAAATTTTTAAACATAAAGGAAGCTATACTAGACATTTAAATCGTAAAACACCTTGTAAAAGAGTAATAGAACCTACGACAGATAAAATAAAAGCAATTAGTTTATTTTCAGGAATGGGTGGAGATTCACACGGTATTTTAAAATCCGGATGCGAATTAGTAGCTTATTCTGAAATTGAAAAAATATTTAGAGAATCACATGATTTAAATTTTAAAAATTGTGAATTATTAGGTGATGGTAATATTACAAAAACTAAAGATGAAGATTTTTTAAAATACAAAGATGAAGTAAATTTAATATTTGCTGGGTTTCCTTGTCAGGGATTTTCTAATGCCGGTAAAAAATTAGCAGATGATCCAAGAAATACATTATTCAAAGAATTCTTACGGGCAACTAAATTAATTGAACCAAATTATATTATTGGTGAAAATGTTAAAGGATTATTAAAAAGGAAAACTAATGAAAATGAATTATATATTGATATTATTAAATCAGAATTTGAGAATATTGGATATGATATAACTTATGAAGTATTAAAATGTCATGAATATGGTATACCACAATCAAGAGAAAGATTAATTATTGTAGGAATTAAAAAATCATTAAATAAAAAATATGAATTTCCTAAAAAATTAGATTTAAAACCAAATTTAGAAAAAATAATTAAATTTAATATGGAAGGAGCTTTAAAAATAGAACCAACTGATTTTGATATGACAACTATTCCAAATAAATGTATTATTAAAAATTTAGAAAATGATGAAACAGAAGATTTAGAAGATAAAATTAAAAAACCACATCCAAATCTAATATTATTAGCTAAAAACAGAGATTATGTTTATAAAGATATTAAATATCCAAATAGATTAACATTTGGTAAACGAATTCCCGTTGGTGGTGAAATTATTGATATTCGCAAACCTTCTAAAACTATTATATGTACATATGCTAGACAACCCAGATTATTTGTTCCACAACAAAATAAAAATGGATATTATTTAAGATGTTTATTACCAGATGAATTAAAACAGATTCAAGGATTTCCAAAAGATTATAAAATTAGTGGGGATAAATCTAAACAAATTATCCAAATTGGGAATGCGGTCCCTCCTCCTTTAATAAAATTGATTATTGAGAGTTTACTTAAAATCTAATCTTAGATTGCCTATACATTGATTATATCCCCACCTCAAATGTGCTATAAATGATGTATTATTATCACATTCACATTTAAATTTCCAATCTGATGATCTAGGCGTTTGAAATTTAATAATATTTATTACCTTAATATCATTTACATCATTTTTAAACCACTTAATATTACAATTATTAAATATATCTCCATTGACTTTTAACCAATAATCTTTTGCATTTTGACACTTATTATATTGTATTTGTATTTCATTTTTCATTGTTATAAGATCTTTATCTGTAATATTAAAACTATTATTAAACTCTTTTCTTTCTTGAAATAAAGATACAGTTTTATTTATTTGTTTTGATTTTTCGGCCAATTCGCATATAAAGTTGTTTTTTCTTTTACCTTTGTGTGCAGCACTTTGTTGATATACTTGTGATTTATATACTTCATATGGAGGGATTATTGACTTAATATTATATTTTTTTGTTAAAATTTCGGATTTTATAAAATTATCATACCAATTCTTACAATATTTTTCACAAATACTAAATGGTTTGGGGTCGCCATTGTAAAATTGACAACTATCTGACCACGGTTTATCACTATCTAATATTTTTTTATATTTTTGTGTCCCTTTGTGTTCAATTTTATACCAATTTTCCTTATTTTTAAATTGTATTTCAAAATCATTATGTTTTTTTCTACCACCTGTTTTTCTTGCTTTTGAGATTATTTCGCCAAATTCACATTGAAAAGAAGTTATTAGCTTTAATCCAGTTTCCGTTTTATTATTAAGAGATTTTACTATAAAATTTATATCTTTATCCTCCCTCTTTCCATTCTCTTTCTTTGGTTTTGGATTTAATTGTAACTTTATTTGTTGTATAACACCCTTTCTTCTTTTGTTTGTTTGTTTTTCCATTAATTTTAAAAGTAACTCTAAATCTTCTTTGGTTAAAGATTCTTTATTTTTAATTAATTCTTTTATTATATCTTTGCCTGGTTTTTCACTTAAAGAAATTATATAACTGTTATTCATATTTTTTTCAATACTATTATTAATAATACTATCCATAATATCCCTTACTATTTTAAAGGAGTTTGATTTTAAATCATTTAACATTTTATATTGCTTTTAAAAAATCTTTATTAAATATAACTCTATAATTTCAAATTTTTTTAATTAATTTGAAATTAAATATATTTATTATATTAGTTAATCAAATTAATAAATTATGACAAATATCTCATCAAATCTTCCTAAGTGCGTATACGTTACTGGTGGATGTTCTATCTCTACAGTTCAAGATATTATTAAATATCAACGCAAAGGGAATATGCTCTACTAGTGGATTACCTAAAAATTCAGAATTTACTTCTATACACGCTGAACATAAAGCATTAGAACATTATATTATAAATGAAAGACCAAGACCTGGTAAAAAAATAACATTAATTGTATGGAGAAATTATGGAGAAAATAATGATTTAGGATGTGCTAAACCGTGTGGGTTATGTGTAATGCGTACATTACCCAGATTATGTAAGATTCTAAAAATATCTCATTCATTATTAGAAATATATTATTCAATTCCAGAAGGTTTTATAAAAACAAATTTAAAAGAATTAAGTAATACACATCAATTTATATCAACTGGCAGTAGATTACGATTAAGAAATTAATAATAAAATATAGTTATAAAAATTATAAAATTATAATTAATGTATATGTTCTTCTGGATTACTTGACTTATCATACCATATATGAATATGATATATTGCTGCTAAAACACCTATAACTAGTACTATTAATCCAATATTATTATTAATTTTTTTATTAAATACTATGTTATATCCTACATAAGAGAGAAGTAAACCTATTATAATATGAGAAATCCATATTATAGATCCAGGAACGCCAAAATGATATTTCATTAATATATAATATAATATAATAATATAATAATATAATTTAAATTAGTAATTCAATAAGTATGAATTGTAGTTTGAATTTTCTGACTGACTATTTAACTTATGTTTCAAAGATTCATAATCCCTATTCTTCTTTTTCCATGGAGGCGATCTAATATAATACATACGATTTGGTGCAGCGATAAATAACCTTGAGCCTAATTCTTTACATTTTTCTTTTACTTCATCAATACTTGTATTTTTATCTAATTTATCATGATCATCACAATGTCCTACATTTTTATTATAATATACTTCCCATTCATCTTCATCTTCTTCTTCATCTTCATCTTCTTCTTCATCTTCATCTTCATCTTCATCTTCTTCTTCATCTTCATCTTCCCATTCATCTTCATCTTCTTCTTCATCTTCATCTTTTTCTATTTTCTTTTTTAGCTCTTCTTTTTCGCATTCTTCATAGAATCGAATGATTTCCATAGAACATGACATACCAAGTATTTAATTAATTTAATACTTTTTTTTTATAAAAATTCAAATTTTAAAAATAATATTTAATAACATAAAAAATAATTCCTAATAAAACATCAATTAATAATGGTATCCAAGCAAAATCCTCTTTTTTAATAGCATATATTGCAAATAATAAATATAATATTCCGTGAATTGGTCTTAATTTATTCCACCATATCTTATCACCAAATATTTCAAATCCTGTTTTTCTCTTATCAAATAAATATAAATATATAAATCTAATAGCTGGTATTAAACTAATATATCCAAGTATTTGTAATATATTTTTATTAACATATTTTGCTAATAAAACAAGAATAAATCTAATAATTATACATATTATAAATAAATTCATTTTATTATAAATTATATTTTAATTCAATTAGTAAGAATTATTAATTATAAATTACTCATTAATGTAGCCCATTCAGATGGATCATTTTTATTTGGAGGTGCGTCTAAATATTCCCAATCATATACTCCTCCTATATCTTGATATGTTTCTTTTATTTTTTTGATTTCATTTACAAATGAATCATCTGTAAATTGTCCAGATTCCATACCCATAACAATTTTACTTGGAGGATAACCATTCTTAACAATTTTATCAAAGGTTTCAAAAGAATATGAATAATAACACTGAGTATTAAACCAATTTATATATTTACCTTCTTCTGAATTATATAAATCTTTATAAACAAAACCACCCATTCCAGGATTATCTGTTTCTAATGAACTACTTACTGGAGCCATTGTAATTATAAAATCATCTCCAAATGTAGATGTTATTTTATTTATTAACATTTTTATATCTTCTAATTTAACACTTTCTTCTATATCTAAATCTATACCTTGAATCCAGGGTTTACTAATAATCATATTTACTAATAAAGGAAAATATGTATCAAAATCTGAAAATAAATTATTATATGCTCCACCGGCACCACCAACCATACAAGTTATTGTAATTCCTTTACTAGATAATTCTTTTGTTTGTTCCCATAATTGATTAAACATTTTATCATTTGGATCATTATCATTTAAATAAATCTTTTTATCTCCATTACTATCTTTATCAAAATGTATAGATGAAATAATTATATTGGTTATATCTTTTGAATGTGATATAATTTTATTTAATCCTACAAATGTTTGGTAATAATAACAAACTTTCATTTATATTTATATTTATATTTTATTAATTATATTTTAATTCAATTAACTAGAATTTGATTGTGATAAATTATCTTCAACAATAATTATTTTAATTAATATTAATATAGATATACATATTATAATACAACAACTTCCATAAGTAATACCTTTACATAAATCATATATTGAATCATCTATATTAGTTGTTTTTTGTTTAGTTTGATAAACTTTCAT
>Ga0114997_10003785_pt1 | contig 11823 bp, 14 predicted proteins | sample ArcticOcean_MG_C_2_FD_87045 | JGI IMG/M metagenome (GOLD analysis project Ga0114997, IMG submission 87045) | Marine microbial communities from western Arctic Ocean - ArcticOcean_MG_CB4_136 | ecosystem: Environmental > Aquatic > Marine > Oceanic | place: Arctic Ocean: Canada Basin | collected... | reverse complement strand
TTGGCTGCTACAGTTATCAAAGCAGGCAACCTTGGCGCGAATGGTCATGTTAACCGAGACTTTGAGACCTCAGGAACCAGTATGACAACTGCGTTGTCAACTCGTACGGCTGCAGGAGGAATTACTCTGACCACAGCCGGCTCCGATGAGGATCAATCGATTTTAGGTCCGCATCTTGATACTGCGCAGTCAGCTTGGGCTGGTACCGCTTGGAGTACGGCAGCATCGATGGAGTGGGAGTGCAAAATCTACAGTTCAGCCGCGATCGACAACCAGAAGATTTGGGCAGGCCTCAAGTTAACTACTGATCAAGTGCTGGCAACGGACGCCGATCAAGCTTATTTCAAGTTCCAGACAGACCTCACCAACAGTGAGGAGTTCACGGATTATACTGTGTTGCACTTTGTATACTCTGTTGCCGGAACTGATTACATTTCTGCTTTGCCTATTACCGTCGCAGTTAGTACTGCATATCATCTCAAGATCGTACTTGACTCAAGCAGACAAGCTTCTATCTGGGTTAATGGTACACAGTACAATGTCACTCAGACTGCGGGTTCTACCGGTGGAACAGCTGTTACTGCCGGCAAGAGCAAGTCGGCAGCGCTAACTTCGCTTACTACTCTCAATCCTGTTATTGGAATTGAGGCCGGCGACGGCGCAGCCGCGGCTCTAGGTGTTGGTTTTGTAGCCATGAATCAGCTTCGATAGAATAGAATAAACCTTAATAGCTTATAAACTAAGACAGCCTTTTAACGAGGGCTGTCTTTTTTTTGGTATAAAATGAATTTTAAAATTACAAAAGACAAGCACATCTCGCTTAAAAGGCATGTCTGGTACAACGGTATGTGTATAGGGTACTTTATGTCCCACATTAGAGAGCATAAAGACATAGATTGGGCAAAGTATCGAGCAGATAAGACGCTTCGTATGTCATCGGATGAACGATGGTACTCTGAATATTTCCCCGTTGCCTATCCAAATACTTCATGTGGAAAATGCGCTTCTGAAAAAGAAGCTGTTTTAGCTATTCTCGGAAAACACAACGCAATATTTGCAGAGTTAGAAAATTATAGAGAAATTAACATAGGGCTGTGAGATGAATGAACGATGGAGTCTGTGGCAAAGAAACGTAGTAGATCGTTTTAAGAACATGCCAGACGAAGAAATTAAAAAAGAGCTGCAACGCACCGCTCATCCTGTTGCTGTGTGTATGGAACAATGGCAAGGTGACTTTAATATTAGTACGCTAATCCGAAACGCTAATGCCTTTAACGTTGAGAAGGTATTTTACTTTGGTAGAAGACGATACGATCGCCGCGGCACCGTTGGCACTCACAATTATACGGATATCCAGTTCTTAGAAGATGATTATGCCCAGCTTGAAGAATTATCTAGCCGGTACACCCTCGTTGGTATTGACAACAACGTCGACCGAAAAACGCACAAATTGGGTAAATTTGATTGGAATATACTATCAAAACCACCGCTAATGATCTTCGGCGAAGAAGGCACTGGTCTAACCGATCAAGCGCTTAAAATGTGTCATGTTCTAATAGAAATTCCTCAATATGGTTCTGTACGCAGCTTGAACGTTGGCACAGCTTCTGGATTACTGTTATATGACTACGTGCAATTTCTAGAAAGTTCCAAAGATCGGCATATGTCACAGACAACGATACATGATGAAAACGGTAGTGTACTGAATGGATCATACCAACTAACTCTCCTTTGATATTGAGGATTGGAGATCCTGACGCACCACCAATAGTCGGTATGCTATAGTAAGCTCGTCTTTTCTTATTTCCGAAGAACAAACCTTGAAAAAGAGGCACCATAGCACCATCTGATATTCCCATGGGACTAGCTATATTATATACTCTTTCTCCATACATTGGTTTTTTTGTTGATATTCTTAAGGCCGGTATGTCCAACGTTGCAGCGTGTAAAAGACATGCATCAATTGTGTGATCAAGGTTAACTATCTCCGCACGGTGACTTCTACCCTCTCGGTCAATAACTTTAAGAAATATGTTCCCGCCTGCCTCTTGTATCTTTTTGCCCATGGGCCCAATGTCACACACATGTGCCGCTGTTAAAACTTTTTTTGTGTTACCATAGTATACGGCCGCTCCCGAACCTACGGAATACACTTCCGGGGCCATGCACACATTCTTTTCTTCGTCACATACGCCAATCCAAGTTTCTACCTTAACAAAAGAATTTCTAGCTGTTCTAATATTTGTTAGTACTGATACTTGTGTTGCACAACTACTTACTATGAGCGAGACAGCTAAAAGGATAGAGACTGTTAATATATTGCGCATGCTAATACTAACTAGTAAAACCAACAAGAGTAACATATGAAAAAAACGTACGTCCTGGATACAAACGTGTTTTTGACGAACGCAAATTCAATATTTGAGTTCAAAAACAATGACATAATTGTGCCACTAAAAGTGCTTGATGAGATTGACAAGCACAAGAAAAGACAAGATGGTGTCGGTTTAAACGCCAGAAAAACAATAAGAATTCTTGATAATTTAAGAAACAAAGGGAACCTTCATCGTGGCGTACGTATCGCCCGCGGTAAAGGACTATTATCTGTCAGAGGTTACGATTTAGAGGATGTGCCAATTGGCTGTGAGCTAACTAGCGCGGATAACGAAATTATTACGACTGCTATCACTGAGCACAAAAAGAACCCTCGAAGAAAGGTGGTCGTTGTAACCCGCGACATTAACATGAGAGTTAAGTGCGACTCGCTAGGTTTGCCAACTGAAGACTACGTGCCAAGTCGCGTCGTCTCTGATGAGAGCAAATTATATATAGGGTTTGCGAAACATCTTGTTGACGAGCAAATCGTAGATCATTTCTACGAAGGTGAAAATATTACAATTGAAAAAGACGAGGGTAGATTTGTACCAAATCAATTTGTAATGCTGGTTTCAAACAGCAACGATAAAAAAACAGCCTTAGCTAAATTTGTAAATTACGGCATACCCCTTCAACGACTTCAGGACTACAAAGTTAAAGGCATTTGGGGCCTTCGTCCTCGCAACAAAGAACAGACGTTCGCACTAGATCTTCTTTTAGACCAGAATGTACCGATTGTTACGCTTACCGGTAAAGCCGGTTGCGGTAAAACTTTGCTTGCAATTGCCACCGGTCTAGAACAAGTGTTGGAGAAAGACATCTACAAAAAATTAGTAGTCTCTAGGCCAGTGCAACCTTTAGGAAAGGACATCGGCTATCTTCCCGGAACAATGGAAGAGAAAATGCGACCATGGCTTATGCCGATACAAGATAACATTGATTTTCTTTTGAATGGTAAAGCAAAATCTATGGATATGTTCTTTGATGATGGTACGATTCAGGTCGAGGCGCTGACTTATATCAGAGGCCGCTCGATATCAAATGCCTTTATCATTATTGACGAAGCTCAAAATTTAACAACTCATGAATTAAAGACTATAATTACTAGAGTTGGTGAAAACACCAAGATTATCTTGACCGGAGATGTAGAGCAGATCGACAATGTATACTTAGATGCAACTTCTAATGGCCTTTCTTATGCTGTAGAGAAGTTTAAAGCTCACGACATTGCAGGTCACGTCACTCTAATTAAGGGAGAGAGATCAAGAGTTGCAACTTTAGCTTCGAAGGTATTATAATGAATTCAACAAGTGCAAAAGACTATGAGAACAACCCGGAATTGTGTAAAACAGTACTTCCAGACAGCGATTTAAAAAACTTCTTGGTTGAATATACTGGTGAGACAATGCAGCCAGAGAATAATGAAGTGACCTTAGAGATGGTTGTTGAGACAATGGCTACAGAATTTCCAGAGTTTGTTTTAGCAATTGCTGAAGAAAATTGGGTACGCGGTTATCAGCAGGCGCTTGACGATGTTGATACTGGAAAAAAAATAGCCGAAAAACAAGCTAATGATCAACAAAAGTAACATTAAGAGTTACATAAAGAACAATCAATCGTCAATGTCGAAAAAGATAATTGATGGTATTTATGTGATGGTAAAAGATCCATTACCAAAAAATGTGAATATAGAGCATACGATCAGAAACTTAACTCTTAAGTTGCCTAAACATATACTAGAGCTAGTAGACGTTGTTTACATTGGAAGTTTTGAATTTTTAATTAAAAAAAATGTTAACGCTACATTTCTAGAAAATGCAATATATGCGACTAACGATCAAAAAAACCAAAAAGATCTTTTTGACGATATGTTACATGAGTACGCACACGCTGTTGAACAAACTCACAGCTTTGATTTGTACGCAGACGGATTGATCGAAAGCGAGTTTCTTAGCAAAAGAAATAAACTTCAAGTTTTGTTGAGTTACGAAGGCCACCCAGCAGATCAATATAATTTTTCAAATCCAAACTTTGACAGCAGTCTAGACAAATTTTTACATTCTGAGGTTGGATATGAGAAAATTAGTAATATGGACCAAGGAATGTTCATAGGTCCTTACAGCATAACTTCGCTTTCTGAGTACTTTGCCACAAGTTTTGAAGAATACTATTTAAATCGAAGACAATTAGTTAGACAGTTAACGCCGGCAGTTTATGATAAATTAGAAGCGTTAGACAAACAAAATATGGAGAATTCTGATGAAGAAAGAAATTACTATTGACAAAGACAATAAAGTGCTTATACTAAAAGTTAGTATACCAAGAAAAAAAATAGATCGAGAACCAAACATGCGCGTCAATACTGATGAAGCGTGGGAAATGGTAAAAAGCACTAAAATTGATGGCTATAAATTGTTAAGACGAGGCCCGGGCCACAAACCCGGACTAGTCGACAACCATAAACATTTTTGCCATGAACATGATTTTGTCTTTCCTTTGAAAGAAGTTGCTAAGCCGGTACCCAAGCCTAAAGTTGTCGCGCCTAAAAAGACAATTGCCCGGGCTCCCAAGCCTTCGCAAGAAAAGGCAGAGGATGCAGAAGACTAGAAACCATATTTCATATTCTGAAATAAAAATTTGGGACGAATGCCCTCATAAACACAAGTTGTCTTACCTTGATAACTTAAGAATATTCAAAGGCAATGAATACACCGCTTTTGGAAAAGCGATTCACGCAGTCAGCGAATATTATTTAACTGATCCGCCCATTGCAGATCCTTCTGACTTTTTTGAAAAAGAATTTCTAAAAGAGCTGAAAGACCTTCGCGGATCTACACCGGATGTTGATTTTAACGTCAATATGATAAAAGATATGAGGGAACAAGGCCGAGCGCTAGCCCCGCTTATTGTCCCTGCGTTAAAAGAAATGTTTGATGAATATGAGGTTTTTTCTGTTGAAGAGGAGCTTTTTGAAGATCTAGATAACAACAAAAAGTATAAAGGCTTCATCGATCTTGTTGTTAAAAAAGGTGAAGAATACCACATTATTGATTGGAAATCTTGCAGTTGGGGTTGGGACGCTCGACGTCGTGCAGACAAAATGACGACTTATCAGTTAGCATATTATAAGAATTTTTTCTGTGAGAAACATGATGTTGATCCTGAAAATGTTAAAGTTTACTTTGGTTTGCTTAAGAGAACCGCTAAAAAGAATCGAATAGAAATATTTGACGTCGCTTGCGGAGATAAAAAAATAAAAAATTCCCTTAAATTAATGAACCATGCGCTTTATAATATAGAAAATAAGAAATTCGTTAAAAACCGACTTTCCTGCCATGGAAAATTTGGTGCTTGCGAATTCTTTCAGACAGAACATTGTAAAAGGTGACAGATGAAAAAAATTAGTTTATTGGTTATTTCTGACCATATGTTTTCGCCTTCTGGCGTTGGTACTCAAACACGCTATATGGTTGAAAGTTTACTTGAAACTGGCAATTATAAAGTTAACTATCTAGGTGGTGCTATCAAGCATGAGGATTATCAACCTCAAAAGATTGAAAAATACGGCGATGATTTAGTTATATACCCAGTCGATGGTTACGGTACTCAAGATATTGTACGATCTATCCTTCGTACAGAAAAACCAGATATCGTCTGGTTTATGACAGACCCAAGGTTTTGGGGCTGGCTGTGGGAAATGGAAGATGAAATTAGATCTTTAGCACCCATGGTTTATTACCATGTTTGGGACAATTATCCTTATCCTGACTTTAATGAGGCTTCATATTCTTCGAACGACGCGATTGTTGCTATATCTAAAGTTACTCATGACATTGTAAAGAATGTTGTACCTCATGTAGAAAGCCATTATATCCCGCATGCTGTTGATCCAGAGATATTTCAGCCAATCTCGTTGGAAGAGAAGTTAGAATTTAGAGAAAAATTTATGCCCGAGGCAAAAGATAAATTTATCGTTTTTTGGAATAACAGAAACGCTAGACGTAAAATGCCGGGATCTTTATTATTTTATTTTAATGAATTTTTAAACCAGGTAGGCCGTGATAAAGCACAATTAATCATGCACACGGACCCGCGGGACCAACATGGCCCAAATCTTGAGGCTATATTACACAAGTTAGATCTTGTTAACGGCGAAGTCAAGCTCTCAAACCAGAAAGTTGAACCTCAGCAACTAGCTATGATGTATAACGCGTCAGATGTTACAATCAACATAGCAGACGCAGAAGGTTTTGGCTTGTCGACTCTTGAGTCTTTGTCTTGTGGCACGCCCATTATTGTTAACATGACCGGAGGCCTCCAAGAACAGGTGACCGACGGTGAAGATTGGTTTGGTATTGGTATCAAGCCGTCAGCTACGGCTGTTATCGGTTCACAAGAGATTCCTTATATTAATGAGGATAGAGTTAGCCAAGAGTCGGTCATCGCCGCGTTGGTAGAAATGTATGAGAAGAAAGACGAACTTCGCGATATCGGCCTAATGGGAAGAAATCACGTGATGAAGAATTACAGTTTCGAAAGCTTTTCCAAATCATGGGATCAGTTTTTACAAGCTTTCCATGATAAGAATGGTTCTTGGGAAAACAGAAAAAATTACAAAAGTTGGGAGCTTTTAGAGGTATAAAATGTCAAAAAAGAAAGTATTATTAAGATCTCCGTTGCTGACCCAATCCGGATATGGAGAACATGGTCGTTTTATTTTACGGGCCCTTAAGACCCGGGAAGATCTGTTCGATATTCATGTGCATGCAACAAATTGGGGCAAAACTAGCTGGATTTGGGAAGACACCGCTGAGAGGAGATCGATCGACGAGTGCCTGCAAAAAACAATGCACTACGCTCATGAATCGTCCGGCAAACCTGAATTTGATATGTCGCTACAAGTTACCATTCCTAATGAATGGGAATTGATAGCACCACTTAACATTGGTGTTACCGCAGGCATTGAAACAACAAAAGTTTCCCCGGTGTGGTTAGAACGTGGAAACTACATGGATAGAATTATCACTGTCTCAAACCACTCAAAAAATACCTATGCTAGCTCTTCTTACGAAGGCTCAAACAAGCTCACAAATGAACCGATGCACTTAAAGTTAGAAACAGAAATTGATGTAGTCGGATATCCAGTCAAATCCTTAGACGCTGCAGACACTGAACTAAATTTAACTACAGATTTTAATTTTTTTGCGGTTCAGATGCTTGCACCACGCAAGAACACAGAACAACTTGTACGTGCATTCGTCGAACAGTTTAAGGATAATGCCGACGTCGGATTAATACTAAAATCTAATATTATGAAGAATTGCACCCTCGACCGCCAAGCATCGCTTGGTCAACTTAGCAATATGATAGCTGATATGGGCGAGTATAAATGTAAAGTGTACCTGCTGCATGGATATTTAACAGAACAAGAGTTAAACGCGGTGTATACACACCCAAAGGTGAAAGCTTACGTTACAACAACTCATGGCGAAGGATTTGGTTTGCCACTGTTCGAATCGGCGTATAACGGCCTTCCTGTAATCGCCCCGGATTGGAGCGGCCATGTTGATTTTCTTTATAAGCCCACTAAGCTTAAAAAAGGCAAAATAAAGAATAAAGCGATGTTTTCAAAAATTAGCTATACCTTGGGCCCAATCAGCAACTCAAAATGGGCAGAGTGGCCAAGCGTGATAGAACCGGATTCTATGTGGGCTTACCCAGAGATGGGGTCGATTAAAATGTGCATGGACGAGGTGTACAAAGACCACGGCCGCTTCAAAAAGCAAGCTAAACAACTTCAAGAGTGGATTCTAGAAGAGTTTACAGAAGAAAAACAATATAAAAAAGTCATTGACAGCATACTATTCGCTATAGAAAAAAAGGAAAAAAACGATGAGTAACCCTGCAGAAAAAGATGATTCTCTAAAGCTTTCGGCCGAAGCCCTCGGCAGCGTAATGATGGCGTTACAAAAGTCGTTGATGGAACAAAGCGACATTGTTCCTGTCTTGCAAAATTTTAAATTTAAAGTGAACGAGAAAAGAGAACTTTTTGTGATGAATCCTCCAATTGTAAAGTTCAATAATGAGATGATTTCACCCGACTCGGAAGACTAAAATGATAGATTTAAACAAGACAGAAGTTAACGTGCTTTCAAATTATTTGCAGAGAAATTTGCGATATTTTCGAAACAATAACTTAGAAAAAAACTTTTGGAATGACGCTTACCATATCGATGAACTTGAAACGATATTGAAAAAATTAGAAAGTGCCAAAGTACACCTATAAATGCACTGAATGTGCCACCATCCGCTCCGCGCGACATGGTATGAAAGACAAGTTAACTGACTGTGAGGCTTGTGGTATAAAGGGCGTACTTACTCGGGTGATCACCGACATTAGTTTACAGGTCGACCAGGACAATACTGGTCAAGCCCCGGGCCATGTAGTAAAAAAGTTTATAGAAGAAACTAGACAAGAGATTGAAGAGAAAAAAAAGGAGCTAACACATGTCAGCACAAAGAATTAAAATATTCGTAGGCCTGTCTGTTATTCTGAACGCGGTGCTTTTAGCATTCTTATTTGGCCTTATCCCTTTTTTGTTGTATGCTAGTGTCGTTGCTAACAGCATGCTAGTTTGGTTTTCATTTCGTCTTATTCGCGCTTCAAATGATGCACAGGAAGAAATATCGAGCATCTTTCAAAAAATGGAAGGCTATCTAGATCATTTGGATGAGCTTCACTCCATGGAACTGTTCTACGGCGAACCACAATTACAGGATCTAATTAACCACTCAAAAACGTTGATCAACGATTTTGTAGATTTTCAAGAGAAATTTTATGAATATGACACAACAGAAGAAGAATATGCCACCGACGAAGAGACGAGCGAAGAGGAAGAATGATTATTTTACTAAAGTTCATGAAGATGCAATAGTAAGATACGCGATAACAGAAGACAAGCCCGAAAGATCTGATCTTTATATTAGGCTTATTGGTCCGGCCTTCGATGAGTTGGTAGACAAGATTGTTTATACCTATAAGTTTACTAACTTGCCAAACATTGATTATTTAAAAGATGACTGTAAACTTTGGCTGGTGACAATTTTAGACAAATACGATGTCAGCAAAAAATCAAAAGCTTTTTCCTACTTTAGTGTAATTACCAAAAATTGGTTTATTCATAAGGTTAAACAAAACTCAAAAAAATTACGTCGCGACGTTCAAATAGACGATCTTGGCAAAGACTCAACGAAAGAAGATTTAATCACTCATAATGCGTATGAGGATCAAAGAGAAACATACGAATTCTGGAGCCACCTTTTCGGCGAGATGCACGAATGGGAGAAACTTAAGTTAAAAGATAACGAGCGAAAAGTGTTAGATGCTATAAAGATCTTGTTTGACAGCATCGAAGAAATAGAAATTTTTAATAAAAAGGCTATTTACTTGTACATGCGGGAGATAACCGGATTAAATACTAAGCAAATAGTTAGTAACCTCAACAGAATAAGAAAGCGTTATCGGGTTTTTAAAGTAGAATGGGAAAAAGGAAACATATAACTTCCGAAGGGTTTGTCGAAGAAGCGATCGAGAACATTAAAAATGATCGCGCTATCGCAACAGATCTTTTAGTACATCTTACTAGCTACATGAAGGCTTCGGAAGAACGTCATTCGAGCTGCGGTGTCGTTGCTGCAAAATATTTAGAAACCTTGCAGAGGTCAAATGAGCAGTTGGTTAAGCTAGCCTCGTTATTAAGTCGCAGAGAGACGTCAACAAAAACGGGTCTTTCTTCTATGGAGAAATCGGATATCTACGACTTGATTAATGAGGAGTAGCATGTGCCTGAAAAGCCAACAACCATAGCAGATCCTTTCTTGTACTGGAAAGCGTTTGACGATTCTGAGCTTTGCCCGGAATCGCCGTCGACCGGTGAACACCACGATCCGGATGTCTCATTTTTACAAGAAATGCGACAGCTAACGAAGGAAAGGTATACTCCTGGATCAACACAATCAGGAGCCCAATCTTCGGAACAACTAGGCGTTGTTTTGCAAGTTCTATCTGGCAAGCACGCGAACAATGAAGCTACTACCTCCGGAAGAAAAACAAAGCAGGTATCAATTCGAGGCACTCGCCCTTGGTGGGAAGAAATTTCTACTTTGCAAGGCAAACCCTCACCTCTACGCGCGATCATTCGTACTTTTTGTAACCAAACACTTCCCTGGCCGGCCAATGGAAAGGACCAAGGAATAATAGACAAACACCCTGAGTTTGTCGCGTTAGACCCTCAGATCGAGCATGGACAAGAGATAAAACCGGGTACGCCGGTGTATGTTAGGTTCCACAACGCTAATGACGATCGTCACGGGGTTATAACTAAAATACTGCCTGGAAGAGAACCTACGATGGTGGAGGTTTCGCCTTCATCTAAATCCGGGTTTAAGGCTAAGTGTGAGTCGCCCCTTTCTTTGGCCGGCGCCGCCGGAGGAAATTACGTTGCTAGTACCGTTAGCGCTATTAACTTGGGCCCCGTAGCAAAAAGGATACGTAACAAAATACCTTTGGGCGTATACGGTAATGGATCTATACAGACAAAAACACATTTTGTTGCTTCTTTATTAGCAGCTGTCGGTGTATCAAACGTCAAAGGAATCGCAGGCCCAGCAGCTTCATACAAAAACGCATTTATTTGGGTTGGCCATTTAAAAAACAATGGATACATGGACCACTATGATAGACCAAAAGATCTAGGTCGAGAGACAATCATATACGCTCCAAAGTACTTAGACGTTGACGCCCCCATCGACGTGGTATATTATTTTCACGATAAAGCAGGCTTTGGAATGTCGTGGGTCGGAGGACCGTCCACAACCCCGGAACGTGCGCGCTTAACTGCCACTCTCGAAGGAAATGATTTTTTAAATGTCATCGCCCCCGCGGTCAAAGATTTAAATTTGTCAGGAAGAAATTATATATTAATTATACCAGAGATGATGCACTCTAGAGGTTTCGGCACGCTCCCGGGTTCTCCGCCAACTCTCGGCGGAGGAGGAGACCAGAACCAAGGCGCGGATGTTCAAAGAACTAGACCAGAAGTAAAAACCAACCAAGATGCGTTGCCGGCACACAAACATGTTATCGACCTCACTGTCTACCCCGCTGCTCAAGGCGCCGCCCAATCAAATAAACTATCTGCAAATACTCGCTTAATGGAACGTGAATTCTCAACTTTTGACGGGTCGTTTACTGGAGGCAACTTTGTAGATTTTCACTCAGAAATCGCTACTGTGATGACAAAACACTTAAATCTAAGCCCTTCGCAATTAAAAGTTAGCGAGATCACAGCCGACGGAATGTCTATCTTGACTGTTGCTAGCATGGTTTCACTTGCAGAGAATCCACTGTCCAGCATCAAACCAACGCGCGTTAACTTTATCGCGGAT
>Ga0114997_10003783_pt1 | contig 11825 bp, 9 predicted proteins | sample ArcticOcean_MG_C_2_FD_87045 | JGI IMG/M metagenome (GOLD analysis project Ga0114997, IMG submission 87045) | Marine microbial communities from western Arctic Ocean - ArcticOcean_MG_CB4_136 | ecosystem: Environmental > Aquatic > Marine > Oceanic | place: Arctic Ocean: Canada Basin | collected... | reverse complement strand
TAGTACGTTCTTTGGTGATGACAACACCGATGTTCACGTTAGAACGGGAAGCCTGAGTGTATCCAATGTTTCAAACGTCCGTATTCTTGATGTAGCAAACAGCACTCAGACAGTTACTGTCCGCGCCTTCAAAGGAATGTATTCCGGCGTCGCCACCCGAGCCGCCACAGCTAGCGTACCATCTTATATTCTGGGCGTCACCCAGACCAACAATGTCAACATACTTATCCCCAGTGCATCTCTTTATGGCGCCGGCGCGATTCTAATGGTAAAAGATGAAGTAGCGGCACGAGGTGGAAAGAATATCACACTTCATTCTCGCTCCGGTTATACAATAGATAACTCCCTTACTTATGTCTTAACAGGATCGATGCCGGCAATTAGTTTATATTCTAATGGCACCAATTGGTTTGTCTTCTAGTTATTGGGAGGGCTCTGTGAATGGCATACAACGCGATATCAGGCACTTTAATTGCCGCCAAGAGCTATATTCCCGGCAATTTGATTGTTGGAAATGTTGTTTCTGGAAATCTATTAAAGTCTAATGGCGCCCAACTAATCAACGTGCCGCGCGTTATAACGCCAACTGACAATGCGCTTGTACTGAATATCGACGGAGATGCCAATAGGTTTGAGTGCAAATCAAATTTAAAATTCGATCCTCTAAACAACAAGCTAACTGTGCTGGGAACGATCACCGCCAGCATCGCGATAACAGCTTCGTACTTTGTAGGGGATGGCAGCAAGTTAACAGGTATTGCCACAGGCATCGGCGGTATCTTCACCACAGTAAACGGATCCAAAGCTTATACCACGAGTAGTATTCAAGTGGGCGCCTCTGGCACTCCCACTCACACCTTGTCAGTTTCAGGCAGTTCGCGCTTTAATGGCGCTGTAATATATAAGAGATCGCTGGTCTCTAATAACTATTCAGTAGCAGTCAGCGATTACTATGTTGGAGTAAATACTACCTCTAATGTGGTACATCTTATACTGCCCTCTGCCGGCACAACTAGATCCGGCCAAACGTTTGTTGTAAAAGATGAAGGCGGCAACGCACAAACAAGAAAAATAACGATATCGGGCTCTGGTTCGGATACTATTGATGGACAAAATATAGTATTTTTGGAGTCTCCATATGCATCAATCTCGCTTTATTGTAACGGCTCAAATAAATACTTCGTATACTAGTCTTTGGCGACCTATTTAAGAGTGATGTAGAACAATATTTAGATATGTTGCTTATGCGATGTGTCTATTCTTTTTTTATATCATTAACATTTAAAAACTAAATTATATGGAGGGTTTTATAAATGGCTTATAAATTTCAAATGGGGACCGCTCAATTAAGCGGCGCCCTCGCACCGTCAGCCGACAATGTCTACGACTTGGGTATCTCTGATAACCAATGGAAGGACTTGTGGATTGATGGTCGCGCAAATATCGATTCGCTTACCTTGGACGTCACTGCTGTTACAGCAACTGGTGCTGAGTTAAACTATCTCGACATTACCACTCTTGGTACTGCTGAGAATAGCAAAGCGTTTACTCGCGATGCATCGGCTGGATGGACTGCAGCCGGCAGCACTTGTGCCGATCTCGGCATTGTCACCACTGTTGACATCAACGGTGGAACAGCTGATGCGGTGGTTATCGGTGGCGCTTCGGCAGCTGCTGGCACATTCACTGCTGCCGTCGCTACTTCACTTAGCGTTTCTGATGGTAACATCACAAATGTTGGTTCTATCGCTCTTGACAGTATTACTGCTGATGATGGCGCTAGCTTCGCAATGGGAAGCAACTGGACAAACGCTGGTCGCACTGTTGCCGATGCTGGTATTCTTACCACTGTCGACATCAACGGTGGCTCAATTGACGCTACTGTTATCGGTGCCAATGGTGCGCTTGCTGGTACTTTCCAGGCTCTTGTAGGTACTTCTGCCGTTATCAACGGCACACTGAGTTGCGACACTAGCTTCACTCTTGACGCTGTTGCAATTGATGCTACTGAACTTGGCTTTATCGACGGTGTCACCGCTGGTACCGCTGCCGCTTCGAAGGCTCTTGTTCTAAAAGCCGACAAATCGATCGCTACTATCGGCGCACTTGGTTGTGGTGCTATCACCTCAACCGGCGCTTCTACATACGGCACTATGACCGGCGGAACCGTTTCGTCTTCTGCGGGTTTCAAGGCGCCATGCACCTCACTCACTGAGATTGGAAAGCTCGCGGTCTGTGGCTTCCTTCACGTTTCTGGTTCTACTGTTCTTGGTAACGCTTCTGGGGACGTTGTCGACTCGCTCGGCGCTGTTCTCGGTCTGCCAAACCTTAACGCCACTACTGGCTCAACTGTAAAAATGCCGATGTACACCGCTCTTGGTAACCTTGAGACACGTACTCGTGCACAGTTTGTTGCTGATATCGCAGGTACCGGTCTTTCCACTTCTGGTGGCAAGCTCGTTCTTTCTGCTGATACTACCACTGTTACTTCTTTCGCGAACGAGAATGCTACTTTGGCTGAAGGTTTCAACTATGGAACTGCTACTCTTACTGCAGTCCGCACCCTCACTCTTCCTGCTTCGGCTGGGATGGCTGTTGGTGATGTTGTTCAAGTTAAGGTCCCGCTAGTTGGCGCTTTCTTTGCTAAGATCGCCAGAGCTGGTTCTCAAACAATCGATGGGTTGACCGAGATTCGGTTAGACTCAGACTATGGTGCTGTTTCGTTGAAATACGTTGCTGCTGATACTTGGAGAATCTTCTGATCTAAACTTATTGTTTGGATTGCATTATCCTTTTGGTGCTCCCCCCTTGTGGGGGGGCATCTTTTTATGAATATTAAGCAGTTTAAGTTCTATTTATGGATGGTGAGGTAATAAATTGGCTTATAATGTTTTAAAAGGTAATGTCGCAGGCTCTGTCGATCAACATGCGAATCAAGAAATAGATGGCGTAAAGGTATTCAAAAGTACAATAAGTGCCAGTGTCTTTTATGACACCGATGCCGAGAGTCCCTGCGCAACTATGAAAGATGTAGCCATCACAGAGATCAAAGGCGCCGCACGCAACTCTATCTTAACTTATAATGGCGGCACTGCAGTGCAGGCGAATTTTTCATTAATTTATGAAAAGAATACGTTATTCACTGAAAAGCTCGTTGCAAAAGAAATTGCCGGCTCGGGCAGAAGACTTGTAGAACTTCCGGCAAATAAATTCATTGAGCCTATTAATGCAGAATATATCAACCACGGCCCCGGCTTATCAAATATTCGTGGTGCCCTTCAGCCCAGCCTAGGCGCCGGCTTGATATTAGATAAGGACAAAATAAGACTCTCAGTTTCCCCCCTAGGCGGACTTAACCTGACGAATGAGCAACTGGTAGTAGATCCCTCGAGAGCAGAAAACATTGTCAGCAACGGACAAACTTTGAGTGAAGATGACCTACTTGTGGTATCCGACGTATCCAAGAGAAGAGTCAATAATGTTACCTTATCGCAGCTTTATGATAATTATATTGATACAAGAATAGCCAAGCCCGCTGGAAATAAAAATGAAATTCAATTTAAAAATAGACGAAAATTTGATTCGTCTTCTAAACTCACCTATGATGACAACAACTCACTGTTAAAAAACGAAGGCGTTTTTAATACTTTGGAGGCTCAAGTTGAAAACTCTCTAATCTGCCGCGGCAGCGTTCATAAGAATATAAAAATGATTTCCAACGAATCTTCATATGAGATACAACCACCCGACCATACATTACTTGTGGATACATATAAATGCGCAGTTAAAATAATCCTCCCACCGGCGGTCAACAACAAGGGAAGAATCATAGTGGTAAAGAAGACTAACACAGACAAATACAATATTAGATCCACCCCGGTAGTTATTGAAAGTGCCGGCGACCTTATCGATCAGAAAGAGCAAATCTCCATTAAAATGAATTACGCAGTTAGAGAACTGCATTCCGATGGAGTTTCATGGTGGATAACAGGCGCAACCGGCACGTGAGAACTATTTAACAGATGAAGGAACAACAGAATGGCTTATAATACCTCTAAAGGAAAAAGAGATCTCGGCGATATAGAATTCGAGGGAGATCCAGATACTCAGATAGATTTTGGAAACAATTCCATAAAGTTTAAAACTGATTCAAAATTACGTCTATCTCTAACTGGATCGCAAATAAAGACATCTCATCCGTTGACGTGCTCGATTGGTTTTCTTGTTACCAGCAACAATGTGAGCCGCGCCACTATTAATTCTATTGGCGCCCTATCTTCCTCCACTTATGTGTCTGCTTCTGCATTCCGCGGACAAGCGCAAAGAGTGACCTTTCCGATTAAAACTGTCACTAACGTATACACAGCTTCCGTAAAAGACTATACAATACTAGCAGACACTTCCACTAGAAATATCACAGTGCTGTTGCCCTCGGCGGGCGCAGCTAACGGAAAAATATATAATGTTAAAAAGACCGACTCCTTGAACACACTTACTATTACAAGCTCTGCCGGCAGCACTATAGATTCGGCAACGAGCAAGAGCGTAACCACTCTCAACCAATCGGTAACCCTCCATTCAAATGGAAGCTATTGGTTTATAATTTAAAAGGAACCATCTTAAATGAGTTACAGTAAAACAGACGAAGAGAAATCATTATTAGAGCCAGTTAAGGCGATCCGATCCGCTGAGTTATATTATGGGTCTGGTACCGAGGGCGATCGCTATTTGATTGTCGATGGAGATGATGATGAAACATCTCAATTTATTGGTGCTTATCCAAACGTGATTAAGGCGAATGGATCCTTGTGGCAAATGAATATGACAGGCACCATAGACAACATGTTAGCTCTTAACCAGAACTTAATTGGTTTGAATCTCGACCCTGTCATTGGTACTCCATATGATGATACATCGGGAAATTTATGGCCCGAGCTGGTAACTTTCCTGAGTCAGTCTCAAGATACAAATATCAAAGTATTCGCAGTCGCGACACCTCGAAAGTGGATCACATCGGGGAGCACGAATCGCTGGGGAGTCAAAGGGGGGAAGCTAAAGAACGACGAGTTTGTTGAACCGAACCGCAGCGCCGCCAGAAAGTGGGCGGCAGCAGCGATTGAACTGTCCGCCCTTTCGAGCCGCTACCCTAATTTGATGGGATGGACAATTGATGATTTTGGGGGAAAGAACGATAATAGAAATTCTTACACATCAGCGCAGGTGCGGGGAATGGTATCCGCCGGTCGACGCTGGAACCCTAGCTTTCAATTTTTTCCAACACATTATGTCTGGCAGGCGTTAAGGACTGCAATTCCATCAACAAGAATTGGATTTTCTTATAATTTCCCCACCATAGCTAACGAATTTGTACAAGCAACTCTAAAGTTTAAAATGCCCAGTTCGATCCCAACGACAGCCAATATTCACTTTCTTCACTCAGACGATTACAAAGAGGAAGCACACGCCACCGTCATGAGGACGATGAAAATAAACGGGCATGAGGTATTTAGTGATAACTTTAAAAGTGATGAGCGGGTTGAGACATATTCCGCGAACATACAATCAAAGTTGGTAGCAGGCCCCAATCTTCTTCAAATATATGTTAGTAGTTCTGGAGTCACGAATCAGTATATTGATCGAGTTTGGAGCGTTGGAGACATCCGAATTATAACTAATGCCGCCACCGAGCCACATAGAAACATATCACGCGAAAATGGGAGATTAGCTGAGCCCGTCTTTAACCGTAACAACAACGTAGCCTATTCCGCCTCTTGCTGCGCACGCTGGGCAGGAAGAGCAGTATCAGAAACAAATGAACTATATCGATTCGTCGCAGAATGCCCGCGCGTTATGTTGGTATATCCAAATCATACGGGCGCCATTCAGTCTCGCTTAGGTAATATATTCGCGGCATACAATAGAACGTTGCCCGATACTGGTCTTTTCCATGTTCAGCAGGGGTTCTTATTTAATCAGAATATCCCCCCAACAAGCGTGGTTCAAAAATTCAAATCTGGATCGGCGTATTCTGACGGTCAGTTGATCTGGAATTATCCGAATTACCTGCAGCAGCCCAACAAGGGTATTTTTACTAAAAGAGCCGCACCCGCGGGCTACGGGGTCATGACGACGTTCCCCAGCAGGCAGAATGCAGTTAGAGGGCACTATCAGCGATGGGCCACTAAGAAGACTTACAGCGGCGATTTAAAATTTAAAGTTAAGTACGACGGCGGTGGCGGCTCCACTAGTGGGACGCCTTATTGGAGAACCATATTAGCAAAGTCCGGCAACGCATGGCCACCGCTAAATCCCTACTATAATATTTCGGGCGCCCACAATTATACGACACCTATATCGTCTTCTACGATATCACCGGCATCAAAATTAGTGTACGAAACATTTGTAACGGGAGGATACGGAAGTTCGTATGCACTTATCTCTCTTAGTGCTAGTGTCGGAGCTGTATTCTTAAGCGAGTCTGCTTGGGACTTCACCAGCGGAGTAACCGGCAGCGCACTGACGTCTCTCTATGGTTCAGTAAAAACATACTATGACTCTGTTGCCGCCGGCGCCTCTTCCTTGAATAATAGAATTATCACCTTCAAGAAGTGGGGAGAGTGGGAGGTCTATGCTCCATCCGACGGAGATCAAGTATATATAACTGACGATCGAGAATCTCGATTATACGATTCTAGACGGGACTATTGGACACCTATGGATAGAGTATCGTCAAAGGGTTTAACTGTAACTGGCGCCATTAAGTCCACCAAGGCAGTCGAACGCGGCGGTATTTTTAGCGCCCGCAGAGGACCAGCGCTTGCCTATGTTTGGTCTGTTAGCGCCAAGTCTGCGTCAGTTCCATGGACTACTATCTCGCGAACTGATACGTCATACTACTCAGCCTCGAAGGACAGCTCTCGCATTCGCATATTAGAAGATGGAGACTACAGAATATCATATGGTATAAATTGGTACCAAACCGGCGCCATCCCCCCGATTGGATTCAAATCATATGTGGTGTCATCTAGCTATGCTGCCGGGTCAGGATCAGCAGCCGTAACAAGTTCTATTAGAGTGGTACCCGCCTCATCCGATGCAGCCACCATAACAACAACGGGCGGCGGTTATACTTACGGCTCCCATACCGCTAATTTTATAACCGACTTAAACTCCAATGACATAATACAACTATACGTAGAGCATCTTTGGGGCGACCTTCCGCGAACCACAAGCACCGAACTTGATCAAGTTTGGATTCTATTAGAGAAAGTATAGTGTTTTACAAGCATAGTTTGTTAAATATGTGGTTTTTGCACATCACAATACTATTTATTTTTGAACTAATCCCTTTATAGGAGAGAATTTATGTCTAACTTGCTCAATGAAGCAATTGTGGATGCCAAAGCATTACGCACAGCAGCCCTGAAAAATGCCGAAACTGTCGTCATCGAAAAATATTCTGAAGAGGTCCGCGAGACTCTCGAAAAGCTATTAGAGCAAGAAGAAGCTGAGCTTGGCGCTGCTGCCCCTGATTTGGGCGCCGACCCGGGAGCCGCATTAGAAGACCCTATGGCAGAGCCCGCTCCAGATATGGGGATGGAGGCTGCAGCCCCCGTCGATGATCTGGGCGCAGAGCCTGCAGCGATAGATGAAATTGCAGAAGACGATATTCCTCTTGGATCGACAGATGGCTTTGCGGATCTAGAGGGGAAGAACTTGTCTTCTTTTCCATCCCATGGGGAAAATGTAGAACTTACACTTGATCTTGGAGCCCTGCAAGAAGGGATCGAGAACCTTAAAGAAGAGTTAGCCAACGAAGAGCAAATCGATATCAACGAGATTGATCTGGCAGCCCTCTTAGGAGAAGACGACTCTGAGACTCCGGACCCCGAAGCTGACGTGGACTATACTGCTGGCGTTGATGATGAGAAAGGCGACCCTGCCGGCGGAGAAGCTGCCGATGAAACCGCAGATTCTATCGCAATGAAGAACGCTGGTTTAGAAGAAGATGCCGCGCTAGGTTTGGCTAGCCATCTTATGGGCAAACGCGACGACGAAGATGACGAAGATGAAGACAACATTAACGAACTCGTCGACGCGATCGTGGAGAAACTTACAGTAGACATGGGTGCGGACTTGAGCGGCTGGGCAGGTCGCTCGTCCGAAGACCAGAAATGGGCCATGGAAAAAGAATTAGCACATCGTAGAAGTACAGATGTGGAAGAAGATTTAAAGAATTTGAAGAAAGCTCAAGAAGAGTTGGTTTTTGAAAATAGCCAAGTCAACGAGCAAAATAATCAATATAAGCAAGCAGTTAATGAGCTTAAAGAGAATTTGCAAGATGTAAATCTTTCTAATGCTCGCTTGCTTTATACAAACCGGATATTAAGAAATACCTCCCTTAATGAGCGACAAAAAAATAAAATTGTCGAAGCGATTTCTGGCGCCGGTTCTGTGATGGAAGCACGAACGATATACGATACACTTCAAAGCACAGTGCAGACCACTCCAAGGAAGGGTCCACAATCACTGAGCGAAGCAATTGGTAACCGTTCAACCGTCATGCGGGCATCTCGTAAAGAGACGCCTATTTCCGATCCTATTTCAGATCGGATGAAAAAACTAGCTGGAATAAAATAAATAATAATAATTTAAATTTACAAAAAAAAGGAGGTGATTTAAATGTCTAGTATTATCGAAAGATTGACCGAAGGAGTTGTCAATCGTGATATGCGCGCCGAGAGTAACGCTCTTCTTTCCAAGTGGGAGAAGACCGGACTTCTGGAGGGTCTCGAAAACGACCGAAAGAAGAATACAATGGCTCGCTTGCTTGAGAACCAAGCAAAAGAACTGCTTCGCGAGAGCAGCAGCATGGCAGCTGGAGATGTTGAGGGCTTTGCGTCCGTAGCATTCCCCATCGTACGCCGTGTATTCGCAGGCTTGATCGCAAACGATCTTGTCTCTGTTCAGCCCATGAGTTTACCCTCGGGTCTGATTTTCTTCCTGGATTTCGTCTATTCCCCCGACCTCGGTGGAAAATCGGCGAGTGTAGCGAAGAACAGATTTGGTAACATTTCTGGTTCCTCGATCTATGGTGGTAATAAGGTTGGTTCCGAGATCACTGGTGGTCTGGGACTTGTTGGTAACTTGGCTCAGGATCGTCCTGGTCCTCGTACTGTTGGCGCAAGAGGTTATGCATATGCATCTCCGAGGTTCGTGGTGAAAGCGAGCCCAACTGGCGTCGTCATTAAGAAGCAGTGGAACATCAACGGAGCCGCAGCTAACAGCCTCGCAGCCAATCAGAAAATGATTGATTACGATCCAGATATCAATTCCCTTACGGGTAGTTCAACAGCCTATAGGGTTCTTGTTGTCGATGTAGACCAGAAGTATTTCTTGACCGGATCTTCAACTGCAGATTTTGATAATCTCGGTGCATTCGAGATTTCATCTTCTGCGCTAGATGCAGCGATGGCTACTTGGACAACCCCGGCATCCAACCCGTCACATCAAGTTCGTCGTTTAACTCAGCGTGTTTCGGCAACTGAGTCGGCAACTTCGACGAAGGCAGTTCGTTTCGTGTTCACTCTGAACAACGCTGCGGGCACCCTCGCCGTTAACGGATCCGGCGGCGGTCTCGACTCTCTCTTTATGACAGTCCCAATCGTCGATACCTTCACTAACGCCGGCTCCGGTCGTCTTGGTGCAGTTGTTGGTGCTACGGAATGGGGACTTGAGGGTAGCTCTCAGATTCCTGAGATCGACATCAAAGTCGATTCCGTGGCTGTCACCGCGCAGACCAAGAAGCTCAAGGCTAAGTGGACGCCAGAATTGGGACAGGATCTTAATGCCTATCACAATCTTGACGCCGAAGTCGAGCTTACGTCGATTCTCTCTGAGCAGATTGCTCTTGAGATTGACCGCGAGATCCTTGGTGACCTTGTAGGCGGAGCAACTGCTTCTACTTACTACTGGTCGCGTTCCCCGGGGCTCTTCGTTAACCGTGCAACCGGTGCTGAAATTGGTGCGTCCTCAGCGGCTCCCGACTTCACTGGTACGGTTTCCGAGTGGTATGAGACTCTTGCGGAGACCATCAATGATGTGTCTGCACAAATCCATCGTAAGACTCTACGTGGTGGAGCTAACTTCGTCGTCTGCGGACCTGAAGTTGCAAACATCCTTGAGTTCACTGCTGGATTCCGTGCTTCCGTCACTGCTGATGACGACCGTGGTTCCATTGGAGCCGTTAAGGTTGGTTCACTGAGCAAGAAGTTCGATGTCATTGTTGACCCGTACTTCCTTCGCAACGTGATCCTCGTTGGTCGTCGCGGATCCTCTTTCCTTGAAAGCGGATATGTGTACGCACCGTACGTGCCACTGCAAACTACACCAACAATCTTCGGCGTCGAAGACTTCGTGCCCCGCAAGGGCGTGATGACTCGCTACGCTAAGAAGATGGTTCGTCCTGACCTCTATGGTCTTGTTATTGTACGCGGACTACTTGGTGAAGCCGGCGCTACTACTTAATAATTAAGTTAATAGCCAATAAAACGTAAAGCCCCCTTCTTCGGAAGGGGGCTTTCGTACGTTTGAGACTATATATTAGAGACAAAAGGAACCATAGAAATGTCCGTTACAGTAACAAAACAATATAACCCCCTTGCAGCCAGAATAGTACAAGATACCGCCGCAGACAAAACCGCACAAGACAATACAACCGCGGCCGCAGGCACTCTTTACATGGTCGAGATTGACAATACCGCTGCATCCGGCTCTGAGGTGGCTTATTTTAAACTGGCGGATGCCACATCCTGTACTCCCGGAACTACAGCCGCCACCATGGTCTTCTATTGTCCGAATGGAGCCAAGCGCAGTTATGTATTTCCAGAAGGGATCGTCTTTAGTCTCGGATTTAGTCACTGGTGTGTTACCGGCGCCGGCGAATCGAGCGTCGCATCCCCCGCGGGCACAGTGGCTGTCAGATACGTGACAAGCGCCAGTTAATTGGCCGAATAATAACAAATTAAGTTATTTTGACGCATAGTCTTTCAAAGACGCGGAACTACTTATGGATAGAAGACCAAAAGGTCTTTTCCTATGTTTAATGACATGATTACAAATGGAGGGTTATAAAAATGGGAACCAAAAGAGTGGGCTTGGCTAGAACCCAAGCACTAATACAAAATTTAAAGAGAGAAATGACGGCAGGATCCGCAAATATTCGACTGTTTGTGGCAGATCAACCACAGCTTCAGACTTATGTATATAAGTGGACGTTTGGAACTGATACGGCGACAGCCACGGAGCACGTTTTAAAAGGCGCCGATGGAGGAACTTTACAGATCCCCGCAGGCTTCGTGATAACTGGTGGTTGGCTTGAGGTTGACACCGCGGTCACGTCCGCCGGCGCCGCTACGGTCGAGATTGGTGCCGCCACTAGTGGCGGATTAGACGATCCAAATGGATTTGTGACATCAATTGCTAAAGGTAGCCTGACCACGGCTAGTGTTCATCCTTTTGATGGTGCTCTTGCACACAACACGACCGCAAAGGGCAGCAAAGCAGTAGCAGCTGACTCGGTGGTTATAACTATTGGCACAGCCGCGCTCACTGCAGGTAAGCTGTATGTCTATGTTCAGGGATATCAATCTTTAGGATAGAGATAGTTAAAATATGTTTTCATATTTGCCCCCTCTTCGGAGGGGGTTTTTCTTTTGGAGACCACAACCCCAAAACCCCGATCTCCCAATTTTTTTTCTCCGACCATTTTTTGAGATTTTCGTTTTGTTATTTTAAAACTACTTATTAGTGGACAAAACACAAGG
>Ga0114997_10003782_pt1 | contig 11825 bp, 13 predicted proteins | sample ArcticOcean_MG_C_2_FD_87045 | JGI IMG/M metagenome (GOLD analysis project Ga0114997, IMG submission 87045) | Marine microbial communities from western Arctic Ocean - ArcticOcean_MG_CB4_136 | ecosystem: Environmental > Aquatic > Marine > Oceanic | place: Arctic Ocean: Canada Basin | collected... | reverse complement strand
TGGAGGGTGCTGCTGGTACCCAGGCTAAGACGCTACCTACTGATTTAAAAGTTAAGGTTCCCATTATTTTACAACCCCGAAACCCTGACGAAGAACTTTAACTAACTACGAAAAACTTATAAGTAACAATTAATTCTAACCGGGATTAGTTTTTGTATTATTAATGCTAACCTGTAGGGCTATCATCTTTTATTTCAACCCATTTGGGATCCCCGTGAGCTTTGAAGTTGTTAGTGCCAGCAAAGGTTCCCTTGTGATGAATGTTGCATTTAAATTTTCCTCCTCCAAAAGTTTCTGTAATGTAAGCTACTGGCTCTTCTAAGTGGATTAATTCTGGTGTTTCATATTTTCCTATTAGCTTAAATTCCATGCCCATACCTGATGGCAATAGTACAAAAAACTTCAAGTTTGTTTCTGCAAGAAATTGCATCATGTCTTCATCCATATGGTCACGAGTGTATCCAAAACCATGTTTTTGCCTTGCTCGCCTTTTTAAATAATCTTCAAGGAGATTAAAGAACCACCAGTTTGATTCTTTCCTTGCATCGTGCAGGAATGGATACTCCACAAAGCCATGTTTATTTATGAATGGTTTTTTAGCCATAGCCGTATGAGGACATATTTTTAAATAATGGGTTTTTGAGAAGAGTAAGAATACTTACCATTTATTTATTAACAGTTTATCTTGATACATGTACCGCCCTATAAAGCTATTTAGAGTTTCGCAGATTTTATAATCGCTTTAACTTTATCCGTTCTTTCCCATGTAAAACCAGCTTCTTTTCTTCCAAAATGGCCATAAGCTGCTGTTTGTAAATATCTAGGTTTTAGAAGGTCTAGAGTCTTAATAATTCCTGCTGGTTTTAAGTCGAAATTATTGCGAATCAATCCTTCAAAAAGATCCGGGTTAATTTTATGAGTGCCAAAAGTTTCTACAAATACTGAAACAGGATCTGCCACACCAATAGCATATGCTAATTGAACTTCCAGTCTATCTGAAGTACCTGCGGCAACTAAGTTTTTTGCTATGTAGCGTGCCATATATGCTGCTGAACGGTCGACTTTGGATGGGTCTTTTCCTGAAAATGCTCCCCCTCCATGTCTCGAGAAACCGCCGTAAGTATCTACAATAATTTTTCTACCGGTCAAACCGCAGTCACCGTGCGGACCGCCGACTACAAAATTGCCAGTAGGATTAATGTGGATTTTCATTCTTTTTGCACGAAACCTTTCTGGAATAATTTTATTTATTACTAACTCTGTTATGTCTGCACGCATTTTTTTATTAGTAATACCTGGGTTGTGCTGAGTTGAAATTACTATGGTTTCAATGCATATCGGTTTGTCATTTTCATAACGAACTGAGACTTGTGATTTACTGTCTGGTCGTAAGTATGGTATTTGTCCTTTTTTACGCACATCAGCTAGTTTTTTAACCAATTTATGTGCATACATAATTGGCATAGGCATTAACTCTGGTGTTTCTTTAGTCGCATAACCAAACATCATGCCTTGATCTCCTGCACCTTGTTCTTTTTTGGATCCTTCGTCGACTCCTTGTGCTATATCCTTAGATTGCTCATCTAATGAAACCATTACTCCACATGTTGCATAATCAAACCCCATTTCAGAATTTGTGTACCCAATATTCTTAATGGTATTACGAACAACTTGAGGTATTTCCACATAACAATCAGTAGATATTTCTCCTGCGATAACTGCATATCCTGTAGTAACCATGGTTTCGCAGGCTACTCTTGCCTTGGGGTCATTTTTTAAAATACTATCAAGCACAGCATCAGATATTTGGTCAGCAACTTTATCAGGATGTCCTTCGGAAACAGATTCGGATGTAAATAGAAATGATTTATTCTTCATTAAACTCCTCGTGTATTTATTATTTTGCTAATTTATTAATTTAATGAGTGGTTTTTATTTATAATGATTAATTATTGAATTGTTAATTAGGTTGTGTAAAATCTAAGGGGTATCTTTTTAACATATTACTGTGAATAAAACGATTTATTTCTTTAGTTGAATTAAGGCTTAAAATTTTTTTTGAAAATTTCTTTGCATCTTTAATGGTAGATTGGCTAATAATTTTTTTAACCCTTGGTATTGAGTGTGAATCCATACTTATTTCAGTCAAGTTACCAAGACCTAAGAGTAATAAAGTAGCCATTGGATCGCCACCTAACTCACCACAAATAGAAACCTTTTTTTTAGCAGCACTAGCATTGTCTAATACCTGTTTTATAATTTTTATAATTGCTGGATTGTAGGGGGTATATAAATGAGCAACATTTTCGTTTATTCGGTCAACGGCGAGAGTATATTGAATTAAATCGTTGGTTCCAATGCTGATAAAGTCTACTTCCTTTAGTATAAGATCGGAACAAATTGCTGAAGAAGGAGTTTCTATCATAGCTCCAATTTCTATGTCTCTATTAAAAGGAATTTTTTTATTTTCCATCTCTTCTTTTATTTTATCTAGAATTAAATTTGCTTGAATGATTTCCTCTACATCAGTAATCATTGGGTATAAAATTTTTACTTCGCCATAAATGCTGGCCCTAAGAATTGCTTTAAGTTGAACTATAAATTGTTCTTGGTAGGTTAGGGACATACGAATTCCTCTTAACCCAAGAGCCGGATTATTTTCGTCATGGTCCTTAATTGAGTGAAGTTGTTTGTCCATTCCTATATCAAGTGTTCGTATTGTTACAGGAAGAGGGGTTATTTCTTGAATTAAATTTTTAAAATTATTATAAAGATCTGTTTCTGTGGGGATATCCTGAGTGCCAAAGTATAAAAATTCTGTTCTATATAATCCAACACCTTCAGCGCCAAACTTCTTTAATGTGTTTATTTCATGCGTGGTTTCAATGTTGGCCATCAGCTTTACACGAAAATTATCTTTTGTTACAGTTGGTTGTTCAATATTAATGAGTAGATTTTCTTCGTATTTTTTATAGTTTGCTTGTTTATCTTTATAATGTTTAATAGTTTTATTTGATGGATTTATTATGATGTTTCCGTCTATTCCATCAACAATAATTTGATCGCCAGTATTGATTATATTGGTTAAATTTTTAACCCCTACTACACTTGGGATACCAAGTGCTGATGCAAATATACCAACATGTGAAGTTTTCCCTCCAACCTCTATAGCAAGTCCTAATACAAAATCACGCGGAATTGATAGAGTGTCTGATGGGCTTAAAGCGTTAGTAATAAGAATGACTGGTTTGTGAATTTCCGTTAGAGAGTCTTGACTATGCCCTAGGAGGTTTTTTATTACTCCGTTGACTACTAGTTCTAGGTCATCTTTTTTACCTTTTAAATACTCGTCATTAATATTATCGAATAGTTTGATGAATTTATAAAGTGTTTCAGTTATTGCCCACTCAGCATTTATTTTTTCTGCACGAATTTTATTGATGGTATCTTTAACAAAAATATCATCTTCAAGTAATAAGGTATATGTATCCAAAAGAATGGAATATTTCGCGGCTACTTTAGAAGCCTTTATTTTAGTTTCCTGCATTTGTGTTTTTGTAAGTTCAATAGCATTTCGAAATCGTATAACCTCGTCTTCAATATTAATTGGATTAAGAATTTCTTTAATGACGCACAAATTTGAATGGTCTAATATGTGTGCTTGCCCTATGGCTATTCCTTTTGAAACAGCAATTCCTTTACACATTGTGTTGCAACCTTGATGTGAAATAGTTGTTATAGATAAAAATTTTTAATTTTACTGTAAGAGATTTCGCCAGAATATTAGATATACTTAGAATCTTCATCAGCAATGATTGCATATATTTGATTTGCTTCAGTGGCTCTTATAATAGATTCTCTTAAGGATTTATTTTTTAATAGCCTTGATATACGAGCTAATACTTTTAAATGCTGGCCTGAAGAATTCATAGGTGCTAATACTAGATAAATAAAATGTACAGGTTTTTTGTCTAAGGAATCAAATTCGATTCCTTTTATAGAACGACCAAATACTGTAATAATTTGGTCTATTGCGCTGATTTTGGCATGCGGTATTGCAACATTTTCGCCAATTCCTGTGCTACCCAATGCTTCACGTTCCATTAATGCGCTCTGTAGAGTTTCTTTATTTGAAATCATACCTTTGTCTTTTAAAAAACTTGATAATTCATCAAGTGTACTTTCTTTATCACTACTTACTAAATCTTCTATAATGTATTCCTTTTTTAGAATATCGGTAATTTTCATTTTCTAAGTTTGATTATTGGTTAAAATAATGAATGGTCTTCTAGTTCATGTTTTTTCTCTGAATTTGCCTTAAGTATTAAAATTTGATTTCTATTCTTATGATTTGTTAAATATTTTTCAATTTTATCTATAACATTATCGAGTGACGTGTAAAGATTTTTGGTCTCATTATTCACATGGAATGTAAGCCCATTTTGTTTGACTATAACTTCAGCAATATGACGATTCTTATCCACTTGAAGAGAAAAGCTAACATCTGCGTCATCGATACGCATAAATACTTTGTTTAGTTTCTTTTTAATATAACTATTTATTGATTCTGTCGTTGTAATGTTTTTCCCTGTTATGGTTAGTTTCATTGCGGACCTCCAAAGTTTATTTAATCGTATAGTCTTTTTTATTAGGTGAAAATAAACTATTTAAATATTCTTTTTCTTTTGCCGGCTGATTGAATGTTAAGTTCTTTTCGATATTTAGTGATAGTTCTTCGAGCAATTTTTATGTTTTTAAGCATTAATGCTTGAACCATTTGATCGTCCGTTAATGGTTTTTTTTCATCTTCAGTGGAGATAATTTCTTGTATTATTTTTTTAACACGGACCGATGACATGTTATCACCCATATAGGACTTGATTCCGCTGTGAAAAAAATATTTTAATTCGAATATTCCTTGGGGTGTATCAATGTATTTATTGGATGTTATTCTGCTAACGGTAGATTCATGCATATCAATGTCCTTTGCAACATCTTTTAAAATCATAGGCTTTAAATATGATACGCCAAGGTCAAAGAATTCTTCCTGTAATTTTACAATGCTTTTTCCTACCTTGTAAATAGTTTGTCGTCTTTGGTCAATACTTTTTAGAAACCATAGAGCGGCTTTATGCTTTTCTTCAAGGTATTCTTTAGTTTCTCCAGCAGTACTCTTTTTTAGTAAATTTTGATAATACGGGCTAATACGTAGTCTTGGAATTCCATCGTCATTTATAGTTACATCATATCCCTTTGCTGTTTTAATAACAAAGACATCAGGAACTACATAGTCAATTCGATCTGAATTGAATTCTTGTCCAGGTTTTGGGTTATATTCTTTTATTTTTTTTACTGCTTCAATAATTAATTCTATTCGAATTTTGAGCTTTGCTGAGATTTTTTTAAAAAACCTTTCTTCTAAGTATTCTAAATGTTGGTCTATTAATTTTATAATTAACGGAGTTGAATCTTTGTCTGCTTGAGCTTGAATCATCAAGCATTCTTTTAAGTTTTTGGCGCCTACACCTAGGGGGTCGAATCCCTGTATTACTTTAATGATTTCTAGAACTTCCGTTTCTTTCGAATTGCTTAATTCAGCGATATCATTTATTTCAGCTGATAAATATCCATCGTTTCGTATATTACCTATTATACAATTGCCAATAAAGATTTTACGATCTCCGGTAATAGATAGGTTTAACTGCCATGTAAGATGGTCTTGAAGAGATGGAGTTGTTTTGTATGTTTCCTCAATCGTTGGCCGTTCAGTATAGTTTTCGGCGGAACTTCCTCGATCAATATTGTCCTGAAAATAAGTGTCCCAATCCATATCTGGATTTTCTAGTGTGTGTTCATCGTTACTATTCTTTTCATTTGGTACTTCAAAATTTTCTTGCGGTTCGGATGATTCTAGTTCTCCATCAGTATCTTTATTATCCTCAATCTCTTCTTCTTCTTCTTCCAGTATTTCTTCGAGGACTGGGTTTTCTGCAATTTCTTGCTGTACTTTTTGGACGAGTTCTAGTCGGGCTAGTGGCAAAAGTTTAATGGCTTGTTGAAGCATCGGTGTCATTACCAGCTTCTGGCTCATTTTCAGATTTATATTGAGCTTTAAATCCATTCCCATAAATATCCTTATAGTTTATCTCTATAGATCGAATTGATCTCCAAGGTAAATTTGTTTCACCTTTTCGTTCTGTAATATTTCATCTGGTTTACCAGATGCGATAATTTCACCTTCATTAATTATATATGCTCTATCTATTATTTTTAATGTTTCTCTTACGTTATGGTCTGTGATGAGAATCCCAATTTGTTTACGTTTAAGTTGGTAAATAATTGACTGAATATCATTAACTGCAATGGGATCAATTCCAGCAAAAGGCTCGTCTAATAATATAAACTTGGGTGAAGTTGCTAAGGCTCTACTTATTTCGACTCTTCTCCGTTCACCTCCTGATAATGCATATGCGAGAGCATTTTTTATGTGAAGTATGTTTAGTTCTCTTAATAATGATCTAGCTTTTTTCTTCCCTTCAAAGCTTGGAATATTCAATGTTTCCATTACAGCGACTACATTTTCTTCTACTGTTAAATTGCGAAATACTGATGGCTCTTGTGGTAGATAGCTGATACCTTTTTGGGCTCTTATATGCATTGGAAACTTGGTTATATCGTCTCTCCCTAAGTATACTTGCCCTTCTTCAGGAGGTACAAGACCAACCACCATATAAAAAGTGGTTGTTTTTCCAGCTCCATTTGGGCCCAAAAGACCAACAATTTCTCCTTGGTTAACTTCAATGTTTATATTCTTTACGACCTGACGATTTCTGTATGATTTACATAAATTTGATGCTCTTAATATATTCACTTGGTATGTTTATTGAGATATTAAAAAAAATAAATTGATGCCTAGTATTTACTGAGTAACTATATGTTGTCTGATAGAATGACATTATTGTGAGAAGAAACTCTGCTTTAGAGGCTTTTATTTTTTATTTTTAGGGAATAGTTTTGCACGCACCCTATTATTTATAACAAACCGATCTTTTTTCATCAAAAATATCATTTCTCTTCCTTCTATAATATCATTGCCATCCAAAACTATAGCTTTTGGGTTGCCCGTCAGTATTATTTTTTGAAGTCGTTCTAAATAAACAGCGCGATCACCTTTTGCTTTTTTAGTACCTCTGGTAATAATTACATTTCCGATCGCCACAATTTCTTCAGTTTGTTTTTTGTCTGCTGAATTGTAAACTTCTATAATATCTGAAGTTATAGTCATACCTTCCTTTGCTATCAAAACATTACCAGAAAAAATAATTTTCTGACCTCCATTTTCTGAACGCATTCTATCGGAAGTTATTTCGATAGGCGCATTCCTATCAGTGGTCTTCATTTCTGTTTGTTGGGAGTATCCGAATGAAACTGAAATAGCTGATAGGCCTATGATAATGATTAGGATGAATATAGATTTTTGTTGCATGGGTATCACTTTTTTATCGTAACTTTTTTGGTAGAGTTTTCCCCTAAATTTTCTTTCACAATTGACCTTTCAATTAACATTCTTACATTACCTTCTAGGTTTAAGTCGTTAGTTTTATTAGTTAGAGTTCCTGAGTCTGCGTAAACTTTAAATTTTTTTTGATTTTCATTTATATATATATATTCAATGTTCTGCATTTTTGTAGTCTCTTTTTTTTTATTGATCTGTGCAAAGTCAGCTTTTAGCTCCCAGTCTTTATGACCAGATTTTTCATGCTCGACTATAAATTTTTTTATATGTACATCAACACCTTCCTTAGTAAGGCGGAGATCTATATTTTCAGTAGTTACTTTATATTTTGAAAAATAACTATAGCCCGCGTATGCCAAAGTAAAAAAAATTATCAAAAGCATTAAACTTTGTATTGTTTTAACCATTAACCATTGATTTTATTACCTTTATTTTTAATGTAAAAAAATGCTATTGCTATAAGATATAATTTTCCCATACGGCATGATTATTGTAAAGGATATTATGGGTGCTTTTGTGTGTTATCGGCTATTGATTAATCACGGGTAATGTGCGGTTTGCTTGATTTATCATTTGGATATCAAACCCCCTGTGATTTTCTTTATCAATTGATATTCTTACTTCTATGCGTTTGTCTATTCCAAGTCCCGGTTGGTTATTTATGTTGTTTTCTAAAAATAACTTTTCTGACCATTCTATAATACTAATATCTTCAGAGAATAGGTTTTCCTCAATGCCTAGGGCCTCAATTTGAGAAATTGTGTCTAGACGATAGAGGTCAATATGATTGATTGCATGGACTCCTTTGTATTGATTCATCAATGTAAAGGTTGGGCTACTTACGTACGCTTGCTTATTAAGGCCTAGTCCAATACAAAGGCCTTGTGTCAGTGTAGTTTTTCCAGCACCCAGGTCTCCAAATAATAAAATTATATCTCCTGGTTTGAGGTTTTTAGCTAGTTCCTTGCCAAGTGCTAACGTTTCCTCATGATTTTTGGTTGATAGCTTCATGGCTTAATGGAGTATTCGTTTCATACTTTTAGGGAGTGTCCGCAGTAGGTCTCCTGCAATTAAATTTGTTTGGCTTTCCTCTTTAGCATATATATCGCCTGTTAAACCATGTAGATAGGTTCCTGCTATGGCGGATTTTGGTGACGAAAATCCTTGAGCAATTAATGATGCAATAATTCCTGTCAAGATGTCACCTGTCCCAGCGGTCGCCATTCCTGGGTTACCTGTGGGGTTTATTGTAGTCATACCATTTGGTTGACAAATTATAGAGGAGGCACCTTTAAGAATAATATTTACTGAGTTATCTAAGGCAAATTGTCTCGTTACTTCGACTCTATTTTTTAATATTTTTGATATCTCTATGCCTGATATTCGTGACATTTCTTTAGGGTGAGGGGTGAGAATTGTCTCTATCCCTAACTTAGAAATAAGATTTTTGTTTTGAGCAATAGCATTGATACCATCCGCATCAATAATTAGAGGACAGTCAATTAGTGGTAAAATTTCATTTATTAGTTGAACAGTTTCAGGTTCCGTTGATATACCAGGTCCTATCGCAACAGCAGCCTTTCCTTTTGCATGGCTTAGTAGAACTTCTTTAGAAGATAGAGCAAATGTCCCCAAAGCAGTTTCTGGGACAGGTACTGTAATTACCTCCAAAGGGTGAAACTCTAGTGTTTTTTGACAACTCTCGGGTAGAGCTAGTGTAACCAGACCGCACCCCATACGAAGAGCGGCTAGCGATGTTAGTCCAGCTGCTCCCCCTTTACCTCTAGAACCGGCAATCACAAGAACATGGCCATAGCTTCCTTTATGGCTATTGGCTGATCGTTTTTGAAACCAATTTCTAAGATCAGCCTCCTCAGTTACTTGAAGTTCTAAGTTTTGTGAGTCAATTATATTTTGGGTAATACCGATATCAACTATTTGAAGTTCTCCTATCAAACCAGCAGATGGAAACAGTAGATGGCTACGTTTTGGTAGTGCTAAACCTATGGTTAGATCAGCGAGAATAAAGACACCTTTCAATAGGCCTGTATCAGAATCAAGCCCAGATGGAATATCGACAGATACTACAAATTTTTGTGATTGATTGATCTGTTCAATCACTTGTTTATAGATTCCCTCGACTGGTCGAGTTAGGCCAGTTCCTAATAAGGCATCAATTATAATGTCGCAACTGCCCAAGTTATATTGTAGCAAGTCACTTTGCACCTCTTCGATCTCGACTATATTAACGCCTAAATTGAAAGCTAACTTAGCATTTATAGAGGTATTACCTTTGAGGTTAATTAGTTTTTCAAGCAAAATAACTTTAACAGAAACTCCCATATTAAAAAATAAGCAAGCTGCGACAAACCCGTCGCCTCCGTTATTACCTTTACCGCAAAAAATAAGAATTCGTTTATTAATAAAATCATCAAATCTTCTTTTTATTTGACTCACAATACCTTTACCAGCATTCTTCATAAGCTTTAATCCATCAATATCATAATGACTTGCAGCTATCGCATCAATTTCCTGCATTTCTTTGGAGGTTAAAACTTTTTTCATTTAATTTTTTTTGGGTAATTATATTAATTTATTGTGGAGATAGTTTATCTGCTTGAAGGGATTGTTGTTATACGTAAATAGAATAGGGATAACCTTGAAATAATTTTAGTTCCATTTCTTTTTTAGTAGGAGCTAAACCGTTTATGACTGCAAATTGACAGGGGCACTCGTAACCCATTTCTGATTTTTCATCACGTGAAAGAGAATTATATTTATCTTCATTTATAAGGAAAACAGTATTAAAAAAATAGTCTTTTATGAACGATCCAATTTGGAGGGGTTTCCCCTTTATTTCTGGTAATAAATTGAGACGTCCTTCAGTATTGTCATGATTATAATTAAAGGTAAAACGAGCTAACAAATCATATATAAAACAGAAATGGTAAGTATTCATTTCGTACCACGTATCACGGTCGTCGAGTCCTTTTTTAAGGGCATTAAGTAAATTATGAAAAATTAATTGATTGCCAGATTTATGCGATTGGGGATAAAAATTTTTTGAATCTTCTGACCAATATTCAATAGGTTGGCGTTTTAAAAAATCAAGGACATCCTTTTCTTCTTCTAGCGCAGCGGATAGTAGGTTTAATGGGTTGAATGACTCATCATATTCAATATCCTGAGTTTTTGAATATTGGCTTAGGCCAAATTCATGTCGATCATATATGTTATTTTTAAAAATCAACATTTAAAATATAATTTATATTAATAACAATAATATTATACTATATAAGTTGATCTTGAAAAGCTTTGTTGGTGTTTTGTTTTTTATTTTCACATATTAATTGTACCCAAAATTTGACTTTGAAAATTTACGATTTTTCTATTAAGAGTCTAGAAGGTATCGATCTTGATATTTCGAGATATGAAGGCCATGTTCTTTTAATAGTAAATGTCGCTTCGCTTTGCGGTTTCACGCCTCAATACAAAGAGCTTCAGTTGTTGCATCTCGAGTTCTCTGCAAAAGGGCTATCTATTCTTGCTTTTCCCTGCAACGATTTTTCTGGTCAAGAGCCAGGTTCGGAGATGGAAATACGCGATTTTTGTAACATAAATTATGGTATTAGTTTCGAGGTGCATGAAAAAATTAAAATTAGAGGAGAGAGTCCTTCTGCCTTGTTTGATTATTTAGAGAATCTAAATTTCCCAGTTGTTAGGCCTCGCAAGCTGAAAGCAAAATTATTTCAAATTTTCACACTTATTCAATTCTGGTTTAAAGAAAAAAGGTTCCCCCTTGTTGGAGAAGTGACCTGGAATTTTCATAAATTTATTATTGGGAAAAATGGATGTGTTGCTGGTCATTTTTCAAGTGATTGTGATCCTTTTGACGATAGATTAATTGCTTGTATTAAACGTGAGTTAAATAAATAGAGTTTTACCGGTAATTATCGGTGTTATTTTTTTTAAATGGGTTATTTTCTAATTGTTTTAATTGTATTTCATCTTTAGTTGGAGTGAGTCCATTTATTACTCCAAAGAGGCAAGGATCATTAAAACCTTGTTGTGACTTTTCCACTGCACCCATTTCATTAAACCGATCAGAGTTGATTAGAAAAGCAGTGTTGAAGAAGTACTTATTTAAAAATTCATTAAAATCAATGTCTGTACCCATCATTTCAGGGTAGGTTTTTATGCGTTGCTCTAAGTCGGAGTAGCTGTAATCTTCTACAACAGCAGCTAAACTGTCGTAAAGGTAACAATGTTGATAGGCGTTCATTTTATACCATATAATGGGCTCAACAAT
>Ga0114997_10003781_pt1 | contig 11826 bp, 10 predicted proteins | sample ArcticOcean_MG_C_2_FD_87045 | JGI IMG/M metagenome (GOLD analysis project Ga0114997, IMG submission 87045) | Marine microbial communities from western Arctic Ocean - ArcticOcean_MG_CB4_136 | ecosystem: Environmental > Aquatic > Marine > Oceanic | place: Arctic Ocean: Canada Basin | collected... | reverse complement strand
TGCTCCTACTGGTTTAGAATTGAAATCAACTTCTACTAAGTAGAATAATCCTATGCAATGTTTTCTCGGATCTCTACCAGGCTTCCCTAGTATTGTTAAAGTCAAGGGATTTTTCCCTATTACCCCTGTTTCTTCTATTAATTCCCTTATCACAGCATCTTCAGGATCTTCTCCATAATCTACGAATCCACCCGGGAATGCCCACATTCCTTCCCATTCTTGAGGTTCAGGACCTCTTTTTATCATTAATAATTCTAGTCCATCTTTTCCATCTCTCGTTGCGATTGCATCTACAGTGACAGATGGTGTATGATAATCATCACGACCACATTGTAAACATCTCTCACTCCCCATATCTTCTCCTCCTACTTTGATAAGAATCTATGGCTTCATACAAATCTTGTTTACTAAATGATGGCCAATGTACATCGGTGAAATGTAATTCGGAATATGCAATCTGCCATAATAAGAAATTTGAAATTCTTTCTTCACCACTTGTTCTGATAACTAAGTCTGGGTCTGGCAAATTTGCAGTATAGAGTTTACTTGATATTTTCTTAGTATCTATTTCTTCTAATGTTATTTCACCTTTTGAGTGCTCATCTGCAACTTTACGTACAGCATCTACAATCTCCTCTCTACCTCCATATGCTAAACATACGGTGAATAAGAAATCGGAGTAACTTGAAGTTTTTTCTTCAATATTTTGTATTGCATTTCTTACATTTTCAGGCAACATTTCAAGCCTTCCTACAGCTTGAACTTTAACTTTCATATTGTGAATCTTAGGGTCATTTGCCATTTCATTCAAGCCTTCAGTGTAAAGTTCATATAACGAATTCAGTTCTTCTTGACTTCTTTCTTTGATGTTTTCAGTAGAGAGTGCATAAACGGAAAGATACTGAATCTTTAGATCTAATACCCAATCCATAACTTGTTTCAACTTCTCTTTTCCTCTTTCATGGCCAACTTTTGTTTCAATTTCTCTACTCCATGCAAATCTTCTATTGCCATCCATAATTATAGAAATATGTTCTGGCCGAGTATCATTTAGAATCTTATCTTTCAATCTATTAGTTCGTATCCGATCTGTCCTTGATACTAAACTCCAGGCTAGACTCGATCCTGCAATAATTCTTGCAGGAATTGCAATTATTCTAAATTTTAGAAGCCATTTCGCTAAAGAGTCAATGCGACGACCAGCAGCTCTGCGTGTTCGACCCATGTTAGAGCGAATGTACTCTGTGTCTAAAGTGGTTGGATTGAGGAATCCTTACTCAAATACAATATGTGCATCATTATTCACTTTTTCTAATAGATTCTTTTCAGGATTAACAACAATAATTTGTCCTGAGTGTTTCCATACTGGCAAATCATGATGGCTATTACCCGCATAACCAAATTTCATATCTCCATACCTCGCTATTAGAGCCTCTGCTTTTTTCTTTCCTCGAAGGTTATGTTGAGCATCTGAGGCTAGAACGTCTGAAAATAGGCCTACATGAGCTGCAACTTGTTCAGCAATTATTCTATCAGATGCCGTTGCAAGAATCAGAGTTCTTCCTCGAGCATGTTCTCCTGTCAACCAATCTAAAAATGCAGTATGATATTCTAATTCAGCGGGATCAAATACTAACTTTTTTGCTAAGTCTCTTTTCCATTCTGCCCTTTTATTTGTAATTTCTTTAGAAAGCATACTCACTATCATCCATGGCCTCCTTAGTAGAACTCTTCTGATGCTAATATAACTCATATCTGTTAGAATTAGAGTTCCATCCATATCGACCGCTAGTGGGATGTCCGATATCTCGCTCATGTTGTTGCCTAAACCACCCCCATATCAAAGATTCCCTGACCGATTGCATGAAATCTACTACTCCTTCGTAGATACAGGTGAGTCTGTATGTCCGAGACTGAAAATAGTTGGAAACCTGCTGCTATGTCGCAGTTTGAATCTGATGATGAAGTTCCTGATGGATTCAAATGGTTAGTTTTTGCAGGTATCGGCTTGAAATCCAAAATGTTAGAACCTCTTGATGTAAATAACTGGCAAAAAATAATTTCCGATTTACAACCTTGGGGAGAGATTCCTACGGGGGAAATCATTGTAGAAGATATAGTGGATACAGATAGAGGTATTAATTTAAAATTAAACTGTGATGGGGCTTATTGGCTAGCTGAATTTTTCCCTTGGGGCACTGATGGTAGGTTTCGTGCTAGAATCAGTCTCGCTCCGCCTGGAAGCATAATTCCGATTGGAGGATACACTTGGAATGGAATCGATATTCTCTCTGTTAGAAAATGGACTGAAGGAAAAAAAGATTTGAATTCAAGACTCCAAGATGCAATTCAATCTAGTGATTTAAAAAAATCCAAGGAAATTATTTTTCAATCAGCAGCAGCCATTGGCCGATATCATAAGGCTGCTGAAAATGCTAGAATAACTCCTCGTGATGCTAAGAGATGGAACAAGAGACTCGAATATATTGAAGCTTCATTACGTGCAAATACAATATGGCGAGCTCCTCATACGAAAGATACGGTCTGTATAATTACAATTGGTGATATCCGATTTTCAGATATTATTGATAAAGAATCTGAATCATACAGTATTCATTTCTCTAGGCCACGTTTAGCAGATAGCATCATAAAACCAAAATGCGAATTTCCAGCAATAAGGGATTTTTCTTCACTTCTTCATGATCTAAAACGAATATATTTTTCATGTGAATCCGAACTTAAAATGTCGGAATTACGTCGTTCTTTAATCGAAGGGTGGCAATCTACCGCACCACTTACTTGGTCGTCTAAGAATATTTTCTATACTCCACGAGGAGGGTCATTTTTTTGGGAATATGAGCAATGCTTACTCGATGTAATTGAATCAGTTTCTCATCAATCTGGTAAACCCGAACCAGCAGTATCTATAATCCAAGATGTACCATATTTACAAAAGTCAATGTTCAGTCATAGGACTGTTGCAGCTTTATCTTTCATGACAGGATTTTTCTCAGTAAATGGTATTTATCAATATGCTGTAGGTAACTCTAATGGTATATTATTACCATTGATATTAATCCCCATAACTCTAGGTATTTTCATGTCATATCGAAAACTAGCTCCCTCTCCCGAACTTTCAATTCTAAGGGTGTGGAATCAGTAATCATTCTATTTTTGTAAAAATATTATTCTGAAATTCATATGTTCTTGGTACACCAGTCTGTATTTCTAGTTTAACAATATTTTCTTTTGATATATTTTCAATATGCATTACAATTGATCTTAGAGAATTCCCGTGGGCTGAAACAAGCACATTTTTCCCCTCATTTAGATGTTTTAATATGTCTTCTTTGAAATAAGGCAAAGTTCTTTCAGCAGTCATCTTCAAACTTTCTCCCTCAGGTGGAGCAATATCAAAAGAACGTCTCCAAATATGTACTTGCTCCGCACCATATTTTTCAGCAGTTTCAGTCTTATTCAGTCCTTGTAGTGAACCATAATGTCTTTCATTCAACCGTTCATCTTTGTAAACTGGCATGTCTTTTGAAATTTTATTATGTTGAATGATGATTCCTGCAGTCCTCTGAGCTCTCATAAGGGCACTTGTGTGGACCACATCAAATGAGATATTTTCTAATTTTTTCCCAGCCATTTCTGCTTCATATTCTCCTTTCTTAGAAAGGTCAATATCTGTCCATCCAGTGAATCTATTTTCTGCATTCCATAATGACTGCCCATGTCTTATGAGAACAAGAATAGTCATTCCGTCACCTTACTTACTACTTCTTAGTCGTGGTTCAAAGAATATTAGATTTAGTTTTTCAGCAGTTTCCCTTGCCATCATTAAGATATCTTCATTTAATTCTCTCTGTGTAGATGCAGATGATACGCAATAGAAATTACCTGCCACTAAGACCATTGCAGTTCCAAAAGTCTGGACTCTAACCCATGAATCATCTTCTTTTATCGATCTAGCATCGTCTCGAACTTTCTTTAGTAGAATGTCACAAAATTCTCTTAGTGCTGCTGGGTTACTATCTTCTTCGAGTTCGAATTTTGGAGTAATTCTTCGGAATCTTCTTTTACTAAAGTTTTCAACTGGAGAATTTACCATATTAGAATTAGGTACAGTAATCATTGTATCTGCTGAAGTTCTAATTAATGTAGTTCTCAGGCCTATGTTTACGACCTCTCCTTCAACTCCATCTACAATAATCCAATCACCTACATTGAATGGTTGATCGATTAAGATTGAAATTGCGCCAAAAACATTCGATACAGAATCTTTTGCCGCTAAGGCTAGGGCCAGACCAGTAATTCCTAGACCTGCTATTAGTCCATTCAAGTCGAGACCTGCATATCCTGCAATAACGAATCCACCAATTACAACTACAGCAACTCTGCCAACTGATTCAGCGACACTTGCTAATGAGCGTCTTGAGGCTATGTTCTCGTCTCCTTCAACTACAATAAAAGCGTCTAGATAGTCAACTAGACGGTAAGCAGCAATCAGCATCATAACAATGAAAACAGTGAAACTAGCATGTATTATTTGATCTATTATACTTTGATTCCAACCTGTACCTTCGTCGCCAAATACATATTCTAGTGCCTGACTGAAAAATAATGTTCCAATCATCCATCCTAATGAGCGAGGAGCAAACAATGTTTTTCCATCTATCCTTTCAGTTTTAGAAAAGAGATCCATCATAGCCGGGAACACGAATCTTCTTGATAGTATACCAATTGCTATTGAAAGTCCAATTAATGAGATAAAAATAATCAATGAACCTTGCGTAAAACCTTGGAAAATGGCCTCTCCATCCATGAAGTCAGTAAGTGCTTGCATATCTAATCGGCTTACTTGGTGCTTATCAATCTCTCTAATGTACTTCATACCGTAAATACGAGGCTTTCAAGACCCAAACACTTCTCGAAGGGGTGATAACATGGTTGGCAGCGGCGTGAATAAGAGTTCTAAATTTTTATCAAATCCTCGAAGAATTCCTGCGATGGCACTTCTAATGCCCTTGCTGTTGTCCGTTCTTGCTCCAGTAACCTTGATTGCACCAGTGGATGCTCAAGAAACAAATGAGAATCTAGAGCCAGAAGATATCTGGTCATTTGCATATTCTAACCAAATTTTCCCTTGGGGAGGGGATGATAGATTACAATTTCGTGAGTACCACGATTATTTTTCAATGAAAGATAGAATGCAGCATCTGGTAGATCAGAATATGGAAATTATGAGTTACCATGAAGGATTAGTTGGTGGAGTTAACCAAAGAGGTCAGGAAATGACTGCAGATAATTACGAAGGTTGGTACTATAATCATGCAAGTCCTTGGGTCAAAATTACTGGTGGAGGAGAAGATCTTGAAGGAGTATCTGGTGGAGATTGTAACGTATTCGTAGGAGACTGTGGCAATTATGCAGATTTGCCTGATGTAATGTTAGTTGGTAACCATCATGCAAGAGAATGGATGTCTTATGAAGTACCAATGCTTATGCTAGAAACAATTGCTTACTATTATGGTATGGCAGGTATTGATAATGATGGTGATGGATTAATCGACGAAGATGGTTGGGATGGAATAGATAATGATGGAGACTGTTTATCACTAAATTCTAGTGCTCAAGATAGTAATGGCGATGGAAATCCCTGTGGCCCTGGCGATCTCGGAGTTGACGAAGACTTCTCTGAACAATGGATTACAGATTTAGTAAATACACGTGAAATTTATCTAATACCTATGTTGAATGTTGATGGTAACCGCTACGATCGTGAAGTTTTCATGCCTGAACAATGTCCTGGAGAAGAAGCTTGGGATTGCAGTGCGGCTGGTTGGAGAAAGAATCTTCGTGACAATACTGTAACTGGCATAACTCCTCTTCCTGATATTGATGAAGAAGTCGATTCAACGTGCGATGGCGTAGATTTGAATCGTAACTATCAGTTTGAGTGGGGTGCTCCTTTAGGTGCAACTGGCCCTCTTTTCCCAGGGATGTGCTATGCAGGGGAAGCAGGTGCAAATAATGATGTTTACAATGGTCCAGTGGATGATACTGACAATGATGGAGATGGTCAGATAAATGAAGATCATGTTGATGGTAAAGATGACGATGCAGATGGTTTGACTGATGAAGATTGGTGGGGAGGTAATAGCGAGCCTGAAACAAAATTTATACAAGATCTGACTGAAATGAATGATGACAATGGCGATGGTGCTTCAGAATTCAAAGCTACATTGACATGGCATGCATACTCTGAACTTGTGTTATGGCCATGGGGTCACTGTACAGACTGTTACACTACAGATGATGAATTTCTAGTTTATCACGGTATCCAAATGGCTGAAATGACAGACTATGCACCTATGCAATCCTCAGACCTATACCCAACAACAGGGGATTTCTGCGATTGGCATTATGGTGTTCATAATTCTTATTGTTACACTATGGAAATAGGAACAGCATTCCATCAAAACCCTGAAGATATTTCTCATATTGCAGTTCGTAATTTGGGTGTACCATTCTACATGATAGAGATGGCAGATGATCCAAGATATCGTGCAATAGTTGGAATCGAGAATACCACTGTATCCCAATGGTTAGCGCCTCCAACTGAGGTATTAGTTCCATCGAAAGGTGAGATTCCTATTGATTTTTGTTTAGATTCAACTTTCCCTTATACTACTAACATGACTCGTACACATTTGATGTGGAGATTAGTCGAACCAACCAGACAGCAAGATGACTTTGGACCTACTGAATGGCGAGAAGTACCTTGGAAAATGTCTGCTTTTGATGATACGATGGGATTATCCTGTGTACTTCTGGATGGAAGTAATGGAACTTTGCTACAGGCAAAAGTACCTGTTCCTGATAGCTCAGTAGGTAAGATACACTACAAAGCAATGCTTGGTACAACTAATGGAGCGTTCCCATTTTCTTACCCTACACTTTCCGATGGGCCTAATTATTATGAATTATCAATACCTTATCGTGCATCATTTGGCTCAACAGTCCTCGCTTTACTGATGTTTGCTTTGATAGCAACAATGGTTTGGGGCGGTCTTGGATATACTCTGAAAGAGATGTTTAATGATGATCGAGATGTTCTTGCTCTACCGAAAGAAATGCGCACTAGAGGTGAATCCTGATGCAACCCAAAGATGAACCAACTTCGGATGAATTCAGTGGAAGGTTAGGATTAATTTTCGCTACTATCGGTGCTGCTATTGGTACAGGAAACATTTGGCGTTTCCCAAGAATGGTTGGAGCAAATGGAGGGGGGTCTTTCCTTGTTCCTTGGTTAATTTTCTTATTTTTATGGTCTATACCCCTAATTATTGCAGAATTCGCATTGGGTAAAAGAAGTCGTACTGGTACAGTCGGTACTTTCCGTATATTTGCTGGAAATAAATTTGCTTGGATGGGTCTTTGGACCGCTTGGATTTCCACAGCAATAGGTTTCTATTATGCAGTCGTTACAGGGTGGTGTATCAATTATTTCCAAACTGCGATTCGTGGCGGTTTAGGTTCTGAAGTAGATACTGTTCAGGTATGGAACGATTTCTTACAAGATCCGTCTCAAGTGATCTTCTTCCAATTAATTGCTGTTATTATTACAATGGCAGCAATTTGGAAAGGTGCTAAGGCAATTGAGAAAGTTAACGTTACACTGATGGTTTCACTTTTTATTCTTTTATTCGCTGCACTATTCCTTTCATTCATTATGGACTTAGATGATGGTTCATTAGATGGATTCATCTATATGTTTAGTATTCAACCAGGATATCTTAGTCAACCTGAAACTTGGATAAATGGTCTCTCTCAATCTGCTTGGTCTTGTTCTGCAGGTATGGGTATGGCAATTACTTATTCCGTATACATGCGTAAAGACGAGGATACTACTCTTAATGCTGCAACCATGTGCCTTGCAAACAATAGTATCTCTATAATTGCAGGTTTGACTGTAATGATGGCGGTATTCTCAGTTAGCGATGATCCACTAGCTGCAGTAAGTGGTGGCAGTAGTGCTATCACTTTCCTAGTTCTTCCGGAAGTATTTGCACAAGCCCCTGGTGGACCAGTAGTCCAACTTCTAATGGTTACAATGTTCTTCCTAGCGCTTTCATTTGCTGCTTTAACTTCAATGATTTCAACAGTCGAACTTTGCGTAAGGAATTTCGTAGATCATGGTATTGAACGCCAAAAAGCAGTTGGCTTCACTACTCTTGCCATCTTCTTGTTTGGTTTACCTAGTGCTGGTTTATGGATTCTTGTCGATGTAGATTCAGGTGTTGCATTCCCTCAATTTTTAGAAGTTCAAGACCATATTTGGGGATATGGATTAATGTTCAGTGGTTTGTTTATCGCTTACTCAATTTGGAAATATGGCTGGTCTCAATATCGCGCTTGGCAAGATGAAAATGACATTACTGGATTTAATTTCAGAGAATATCTAGATAATGGTGTTTCTCCATTCCGTGATGATTTCATTAATACTGGAGATAATGATTGGTGGATTGGCCGTTGGTGGGATTATATCATGTATCTTGGATTCCCACTAATGTTTGGTGTTTTGATGTTATCATATTTCAGTGACCTAATATTCAATGCACAACATAATCCTTGGGACCCAACAAATCCTGATGGAATTATGATTATTCTTTTATTCTGGGGAGTTACAGCTGGTTTATTCATTAGTATGAATAAATATATCCTGATAAATCGTGTGACTTCTAGGAATGGTTCTTTCTGGCCTAGTAATTGGGAACTAGAACCACGTCCACTTTACAGAAATGTTCCTGCTGGTGCGGAAGTATCCATTGAGGCATTACCAGGTGGAACTGATCCATTCATAGTAGAAGCTGGAGGAAATCTTCCTGAAACATTCGTAAATGAATATGGTGAAACAAAAAATCATACTCTTCATACGCAATAGTTGAAACACTCGTGAACAAGATGTCTAAATTTGTAAGTGACGAATATCCTTGGTCCAAACTAATACGAGAGTATGTGATGTACTGCGCGGTTGGTTGTATTAATCTAGTAGTTTTTGCCGCATTATATTGGTATTTTTCTAATTATGCATCTATGACCAGATCTCCTGAAACCTTTGGTTGGGCAGTATCTTTTCTCATTAGTTGTATTCAGGCTTTTGTATTACACCGTTGGTTAACTTTTGAATCTGAATCAGAGGTACGTTCTAGTTTTACTAAAATGATGGTCGTATACTTCGTACTATTGGTGGTTTCAACAACAAGTTTCTACATCATGGTTGAAGTTATTGAATTAGGCGAGTTATTGTCTTGGTGGATTAATACTGCAGCATGTGGTCCTGCAACATTTTTGGGTCTCAGATTTTTTGCATTCCCACTTTCTGATGGACGTGTGTCACGTCAAGAAAGGCTTGAAAATTTACGTGAACGACGTAAGGCTTGAAGTGGCTTTGTTTGTTGGAATAACCGTGGCACAAGGCGTTCGAGGTACTCGAGACTTCTATCCAGAGGATATGAGGTTGCGAAATTGGCTTTTCGATAACTTCGATGATGCGGCTCTATTGCACGGTTTTGAAGAGTATGATGCTCCGGTTCTCGAACATGAAGATCTGTATACTAGGAAGCAAGGTGAGGAGATTACTCAACAGCTATACAATTTTCAAGATAAAGGGGACCGTAAGGTTGCTCTAAGACCAGAAATGACTCCATCTTTAGCACGTATGGTGATGGCTAGAGCCGGTGCTTTGCCCATGCCTATCAAATGGTATTCAATCCCTCAATGCTGGAGGTATGAACGAACTCAGCGTGGTAGAGGTAGAGAACACTATCAATGGAATGTAGATATTTGGGGTACTAACGAAATATCCGCTGATGCCGAATTAATTTCTATACTCGTTACTTTCTTTAAGCGAGTAGGCCTAACTGAAGAAGATCTAGTTATTCGTATGAGTAGCCGTAAAGTTCTCGAAGAAGTATTAGGTTCTCTTGGAATAACTGGGGATACATTTACTCAGACATGTATTATTGTAGATAAAATGGATAAATTACCTGCTGATACAGTAAGTCAACAACTAGCAGATCTAGGATTAGAGCCTAATGCTATTGGAACTATTCAATCAACGCTAGGAATCAAAGACATGGAGTCTTTGAGAGAAGTACTAGGCGAAGATAGTGAAGCAGTGTCTGAACTAACAAACCTATTTTCAGCCTTGGATTCATATGGAATTTCTGAATGGGTAGAATTTGATGCTTCTATTGTTAGAGGTTTAGCTTACTATACCGGTCCAGTCTTTGAAGCTCACGATAGAGCCGGCGAATTACGTGCAATTTGTGGGGGGGGAAGATATGACAAACTTCTTTCAACATTGGGTGGAAAAGATTTACCCGCAACTGGATTTGGTTTTGGTGATATGGTGATTATGGAATTATTAGCTGAAAAAGGATTAGTCCCTGAATTAACAAGTGGCAATGATGACATTGTTATTTCATTAAGTCCTGAATTAAGAAATGCCGCAATGTCAGTTGCTTCATTACTTAGATCAGCAGGTAGGGCAGTGGACTTAGTTTTAGAAGATAAGAGACTAAAATGGGCTTTCAAACACGCAGAAAGATCCGGTGCTCAACGTTTGGTTATGGTCATGCCAGATGAATGGAAAGCAGGTAAAGTCCGTATCAAAGATCTAGAGACTGGCGAAGAAACTAATGTCGATGTCGAATCTCTTTGAAGATACAAATTTTTGGAAGTTCATAGATGTCAGAAATAAACTTTCATTCTGATGATAAAATAATGACCTCTCCAGAGGTATTCAAAAATCATGGTACGGCGCTTTTCGTATTTTCTATTTTTAATTTGATGTTCGTGTCGAACTATTTTGCCGAAGATGGAAGTATATTTTCCATACTCGGGCTGGCTTGTTGTAGTCTACCACTAACATTATTCAGCATTATGATATTAAAACAATCTACGATGCATATTCTCGGTTTTGGCACAATGGTCACTACAATGGAAAATGAGATAGTTCTTCGAACATCTCGTTCAGGTCTTGAGAAAACTAGTAGATTTTCATCTCTTAGCAAGATCATAACAAATCCAATGGCTAAAATGATGATGAAGGAAGCCGATAAAGATGGTGATGGCCGAATATCTTTTGATGAATTGACTGAGATGTCCTTTGATGATTTAACTATAAATGAAAGACCTTGGAATTGGGATTTCAAAATGGCATATGAAAAAATTTCAAAACAATTTGATTTACCTTCTAATAATTCACCTATATCATTTGACGATTTTAGTGTTTATACTGACTCAGAAGATAGAACTAATTTCGATGAAATCGATATCGATAATGATGGTTTTATTACCAAGGAACAGTTTGTTGATTACTTCTGGGAACTAGGTAAATCTGAATTTATTGAACTTAGAATGGTATTCGATAAATATGATTTAGATGGAGATGGTTACCTCTCTTTGGAAGAATTAAGTACATTGATGGCATCTAATCCTGATGGTAATTGGGCCGAAGAAAAGATCAATAATTGGTGGTCTAATGATGGCAATTAAGAGTAAATCAATTCTTTTCTATTGATTTACTTTGAAGATGGGTCTTCTTCATTATCCTTCCACCAATCTAAAGGCTCTTCAATTTCAGTTTCTCCATCATTACCTGAATCTTCTCCTGGATCTTGGCTAGTATTAGAAGGTTTAAAACTTGACCCAGATGGCTTGAAATGTGATTTAATAGGCTTAGAGGTCCTATACGTAATTTGGTTATCCGGAGTAATAACAACTTTAACTTGACCTATCATTACCCTAAATACT
>Ga0114997_10003780_pt1 | contig 11827 bp, 11 predicted proteins | sample ArcticOcean_MG_C_2_FD_87045 | JGI IMG/M metagenome (GOLD analysis project Ga0114997, IMG submission 87045) | Marine microbial communities from western Arctic Ocean - ArcticOcean_MG_CB4_136 | ecosystem: Environmental > Aquatic > Marine > Oceanic | place: Arctic Ocean: Canada Basin | collected... | reverse complement strand
AGCCTCCGAAAACTTTCATCATAGTGTGTCCAGCCATCATGTTCGCAAATAAACGAACAGAAAGACTGATTGGTCGACTTAAGTATGAAATAATTTCAATCACAACAATTAAAGGTAAAAGAATAACAGGCACACCACTTGGAACAAATAGTTTTAAGTAACCCAAACCATGCTTCATAAACCCAATAATTGTTACACCAATAAAAATGAATGAGGCCAAAACAAAAGTTACAATAATATGACTAGTAACAGTGAAACTGTACGGGATCATGCCAAACATATTGCAGAACAATACAAACATAAAAAGTGAAAATATAAATGAAAAATAAGGCTTTGCTTTTGATCCTGCGGTATCACTAATCATTTTTGAAACAAAGCTATAGCTGAGTTCTGTTAAAAGTTGAATTTTACCAGGTAGTAAAGAATTTTTTTTTGATCCGAGGTTAAAAATTAATAGTATTGCCAAAGAACTAATTACCATAAATAAACTTGCATTAGTAAACGATATGTCTATTGCACCTAATTTAATTTCTGGGCCAATTCTATAAACTTCGAATTGGTGCATTGGGTTTGTTGCCATAATTTTTTAAATTTATTTTTGCATATTTTTCGCAGATCTGAATACATTTACAATACCAGCAATCACACCTACAAAAAAAAATATTAATATTAACCAGGGTTTAGTATCAAAGGTATTGTCTAAAATAAACCCAATAATTGTCCCAACTACCACTGCAGACACTAATTCTGTGCTTAATTTTAGTGCAGTACCTATAGAAGAGGGTGGTTCTTTTTCATTATACAAATTTCTCTTGGAAATTTTGTTTTTTGCAATCTCTAAGCGAGTTTTGAAAGGATCTTTGGGCATATAATTATTATGCCACCATAGTTTCAGCTTTTTGTAAATCGACAGCAACTAATTGGCTAATACCTTTTTCTGGCATAGTAACTCCATAAAGTCTATCCATTTTTGACATAGTTAATGCATGGTGAGTTACAATAATAAATTTAGTGTTAGTTATTTTGGTTAATTCTTCTAGCAGGCTACAAAATCTAGTTACGTTTGCATCATCTAACGGAGCATCAACCTCGTCTAAAACACATATCGGTGATGGATTGGTTAAAAATACAGCGAAGATAAGAGATAAGGCAGTCAAGGCTTGTTCACCACCAGATAATAAAGTTATTGATTGAAGTCTTTTACCTGGGGGGCTTACTAGCATTTCAAGACCAGCTTCAAGTGGATCATCAGAATCAACCAATTCTAGTTTAGCATTTCCACCATTAAATAATCTTGTATAAACTTCGTTAAACTTTCTGTTAACTTTTTCAAATGCCTCTAAAAGTCTTTCCCTCCCTTTTTGGTTTAGTTCATTAATACTTTCTTTTAATTTCATAATTGCCGAAACTAAATCTGCCCTATCTTGTTCCATTTTTTTAATTTCGATTTTATATTTATTCGTTTCTTCATCAGCTCGTAAATTGACTGAGCCTAGTTTTTCTCTCGTTCTCTTTTTTTCATCTAAAATTTCTTCTTGTGCAATTGCATGAGGTAACTCATCAACACTATTTAAGTTAGAATTTTCAAGAATATTATTTTCATCAAGGTTAAGTTCTGCATTAATTCTCTCAAGTAAGTCATCTTTACGTTTTTTTAATCCCTCAACAGTTGCCCCGGATCTTGCTTTCCTTTCTCTTATTTGAATAGATTTTTCTTGGACTTCATTTAAATTAAATCTTAAGGAATTAATTTTTTTATCTGTTTCTTCAATAATATTTTCATTTTCTATTTTCTCTTTTTCAGAAATTCTTAAACCTTCAGAAATTTGCCCTTTTTTCTCAGCCTGTACCTGGGGTTGTTGATCAAGATCATTTAACTGAGATGATAATTTATTTTTTCTTTCACTTAATTCTTTTACCATTTTTTCAGAATTTAAAAGCAGACTTTTCCAACTCTCAATTTCTATTTCAATAGTTTTAATTCTTTCATTTCTTTTAATCGATTCTTTTTTTATAGATTGATTTTTACTAAAACTATCCGCGTAGCTTTCCTGTAGTAATTTTATATTGTCATTTTTTTTATTAATATTTAAAAGCTTCTTTTTACTTTCTTCATCCTGTAAATTATTTAAAAAACCATCTATTTCAATTTTACATCTATCAAGCAATGTAAGAGCTTGATTTACCTCATTATTATTTATTAATTCTTTTACTCTATTAATTGTATTTTTAACATTTTGGATAGGGCCTATACTTATATTTATATTTCCATCAGCAAAAATATTAATAATCTCATCTACAGATTTTTGTTCTTCTTTAAGTTTATTTTTAGCATTTTCCAGATCTTCATTAGAAAGTTTCTCTGTCTCAAAATATTTAGAGTCAATTTCTATTAGTTCATTTTTTTCTTCTTTTAATCTTTTTTCATTAGATTTTGCATCTATTACAATGCCCTTTTCCCTATCAATATCTTCCTCAATAGTTTTTGAAGATTCTTTTATGTTTTCAATTTCGTCTTGTGTTCTTATATGTTCCTCTTCTAAGCTTTGTAGCTCTAGATTCAAACGTTGTATTTTTGATAGGTTTTCTATATTTTCTTCTCTTAGTGGAGAAACCTTATCAGTTTCAACTTTAATTAAGTTTTCAAATTGAATTATTTGCTCATTAAAACCACTGACTTCACTTTCGGCTTCATTATTAATTTCATTTTCTACTTTAATTTCTTTGTCGATATCTAGTAATTTTAAATAATATAAGCCAGCTTCAATTTTTTTAATTTCTTCAGAAATAGTCTTATACTTTGTGGCTTCTTCAGCTTGTTTTTGAAGGTTTGCCAACTGTTTTTCTTGTTGTCTTCTTAGCTCATCTGCTCTTTTAAGATTAGTTTCAGCAGCGTTTAATCTAAGTTCTGCCTCGTGTCTTCTCACATGAAGTCCAGAAATATTTGCAGCCTCTTCTAAGATAGCCCTTCTGTCTGTAGGTTTTGCAGTTACTAATGCTCCTATACGACCCTGACTAATCATTGAAGGAGAGTGAGCGCCTGTTGATAAATCTGCAAAGAACATTTGAACATCTCTAGTTCTTACTTCTTTATCATTTATATAAAATTTAGATCCTTTATCTTTTTCTATCTTTCTTCGAATTTCTATTTGATTTAAATCTTTATATTGAATTGGGCCATCATTACTTTCGTTAGAAATACTAATTGATACCTCTGCAATATTTTTTGAGGCTTTATTTGAGGTTCCAGAAAAAATAACATCTTCCATACCTGAGCCACGCATACTCTTAGCCGAAGACTCGCCCATCACCCACCTTAAAGATTCAACAATATTTGATTTTCCACACCCGTTAGGCCCCACAATACCCGTAAGCCCATGCTCAATTAGAAAATTACATCTTTCTGCAAATGATTTAAATCCATTAAGTTGGATTTTTTTAAACTCCATGCATTAACTTATATCAGTTTTTCTAGATATTTTTTTAAATTTTTATAATTAAGAGCTTTATCAAACTTTTTATCATTAATTATTATCGTAGGAGTAGCATTAACTTTAAATTTTTTTACACCTTCGATTCGATCGTTTAAAACATAGTCTTCAATAGCCTTGTCTACTAAGCATTTTTCAAAATCTACATTAATACCTTCATCGGTCAGAAACTTCTTCAAATTCATCGTTGCTTCTTCTGGAGTTTCTCCTTTAGCCCATTTTTTTTGACCAGAATATAGAATTTGCATTATATTTGATTTTCCATCATTATTGCACTGTCCAATTTTTGAAGCATTAAATGCTGCTATATCTAAAGGAAAATGTCTGAATTCAATCCTAACCAAACCCTTATCAATAAAATCCCTTTTAAGATCAGGATAAACGTTTTTGTGAAAGTCAGCACAGTGTCCACAAGTTAAGGACTCATAAGCAATTATTGTTATTTTAGCATTTTTTTTTCCTTCAGAAATTCTTTTTATAGTTTGATTTTCCTCAGAAGATAAGTTGGCACTAAAGCCAATGATCATAATGATTAATAGTGAAATTATCTTTTTCATCTTTGTTTAAATATTTTAGTTAATTCTAATAGTGAATTTTTAATTTTACTGTTTTTAATATCTTTAATTCTATCTGTATACTTATTATTTGTCACATTATTTTTATTTTCATTTATCTTTTTAAACTTAGTTTGGGCGTCATCAAAGCTTATAAATTTTAATTTTTCCACCACGGCATAACCAAAAAAGCCATTCATTTTATCTATTATCTTTTTTTTTGAATATTCTAAGTCTATTTCATGTCCTCTTTTAACCATTATTTTAAGAGTGCTGAGCCCAAATTTATTAGAGTTTTTAAAAGACTTGGGGTAACATATTTGAAAAAGTTCATCTCCAACTATGTATTTCCAATTGTTAAGAGTTTCAGAGAATATATGTCCTTTTTTCTTAATTATTTTTTTGATATTTTTTGGCAAAGTGTCCTTAAAAGACCTTAAGCCTTGAATAGTTTTAAACCTCTGCTTAGTATTATTCTTAAATTGCATATGTCTAATTCTATACTAACAAAAAAAATTCTCTATTGGTACGATAATAATAAAAGAACACTACCTTGGAGAAAGAAAATTTCAAAAAGCAAAAGAGAATATTACACCCTTGTAAGTGAATTTATGCTTCAACAAACTCAAGTAGCAACTGTCATTCCATATTTTAACAATTTTGTTAAGGATATTTCAAACTTGAGTTCGTTAGCAAAAATTAATGAAGGTAAATTAATAAAGTATTGGGAAGGGCTTGGCTATTATTCAAGAGTTAAGAATTTAAAAAAAACAGCACAAATTATAGAAAAAAACTTTAAAGGTCAGTTACCCAATACTATTGATGAATTAAAGTCATTGCCTGGAATAGGGGATTATACAGCAAATGCCGTAATGGCAATTGCTTTTAATAAACCTTTCATTCCTTTAGATGGAAATATTGAAAGATTAGTTAAAAGATTATTAAATTTAAAATCAGCAAATGAAATTTCAAAAGAAAATCTCATTAGAGAAAAAAAAATATTCGGAATTTCAAAAAGGTCAAGTGATTACGCACAAGCATTAATGGAATTAGGAGCCCTTGTTTGTCGACCTAAAAACCCTGTATGCGATCAATGTCCTTTAACAATAAATTGTAAATCTTTTAAAAAAAATGATTTTGAAATTATAAAAAAAAGAATTAAAAAAATTGATAGATTTTACTTAGTAGAGATTCATAAAAAAAATAACCAATTTTTACTGATAAAAAATACTAAATTTAGTTTCTTGAAAAACTTAAAAATATTTCCCATGAAACAAATATCTAAACCTAATAATTTGGCTAAAGTATTAAATTTTAAAATGTCCAATATGAATATGAATATAATTGTTAAATTTACCAGGTTAAAAAGCATTATTCCTGACTCTTCTTGGATTGATAGCTCAAAACTTAATAACTATACTTTACCGACATTTACTAAAAAAATTTTTAAGTATTTAGACAAATTTAAATGAAAAAAATAGCAATAATAGGTGCTGGAATATCGGGCTTGTATATCACAAATCTATTAAGACAAAATCCTAATTATGAAATCACAATTTATGAAAAAAATAATTCTGTAAATCTAGAAAAGGGTTATGGTATTCAACTTTCGGTTAATAGCATTAAATTATTAAATGAAATAGGTTTTCAGAACATTAATTTAGAAGATAAATTTTATCCTAATAAAGTAGATTTCTATTCTTTAAAAAATAAGAAGAAGATATGTGATTTAGATATATCAGTTTTTAATAACACCGAAGCTAAGTACACAACACTACAAAGGTTTACTTTAATTAATTTTTTAAAAAATAGACTTCCTGATAATTTTATAAATTATAATAAAAGAGTCACTAAAATTGATTATGAGGGTGATGATATAGAGGTAACTTTTGAAAACAGCACTTCAATTAAATGTGATTATTTAGTTATATCCGATGGGACATTTTCAAAATCAAAATCATTAATTGCTAAAAGAGAAATTAAACCAAAATATTTTAAGTCCATTGCCTTAAGAGCGACAATAGATTGGAATAATCTTCAAGGAATTGACCCAAGTAACATATCTTTATCTTTAGGGTTCAATTTACATTCCGTGTCATACCCAATTGATAATAGAGGTCAGTTTAATTTTATTAGTATTCTGAGGAAAAAGCTTAATATTAAGGAGTTATCCGATTATTCTTTATTTGAAAAAAAATATTTTATTTCATCCATTTTGTCTGAAATATCAAAACAAGTAGATCCAGATATTATTAAAAATTTGAAAGACATTAGGTGTTTTCCAGTATTTGTTAGTTCTGAAATATACCAACCAATAAATAAAAACATTTTTCTTATTGGGGATGCTTTTTTTTCTTTCCCTCCAACTTTTGCACAAGGTGCGTCTCAATCAATAGAAGCTGCACATGAAGTATATAAAAATTTAGAAAATTTAATAAGTGAATTTAACTATGAAAGAATTAAAAGAACTAAAATGATTAATCTGAAATCAAAATTTAATTATTTTGCTTTTCATCTTTCTAATCCAGTATTGATTTGGGTCAGAAATATGCTACTAAAATATTTAGTTAAAAATAATAAGTTTATTAATAGTTATTTAGGAAAAATTTATAAAAATTAATTATTAGCAATTAATCTTTGTCTCAAGCTATCTATTGGAACACTCACACCGTTTATATTGCAATGCCAGTAAGTCCAACCATTACAACTCTCAGAGCCAAGAATAGTCGCTGCAACTTTATGAATAGATCCTTCAGCTTGATTGTGTTTGATACTCCCATCAGCCATAATTTTAGCCATGACTTTTTTCTTTTGATCAAAAATACTCGTTCCTGGTTTAATAATTCCTAATTCAACCAAAGACCCAAAAGGTATTCTTGGCCTGGATCTATTGTTTTTAAGAGTATCTAGAAAGTTATCTTCTATAGGCTTTGTATTTTTTAATCGCTCTTCTGCAGCTTTAAAATAATTCTTTTCTTTTTCTATTCCATAGTAACTTCTACCTAATTTTTTAGCTACGGTAGCTGTAGTACCTGATCCTAAAAATGGATCTAGAATCAGATCATTTTTGTTTGATGAGGCCAATAATACTCTATGAAGTAAAGATTCAGGTTTTTGAGTAGAGTGAACTTTTTTACCATTTTTCTTAAGTCTTTCAGCTCCATTACAAATAGGTAAATTCCAATCTGATCTCATTTGGAGGTCATCATTTAAGCATTTTAAAGATTGATAGTTAAAAGTATATTTCGATTTTTCACTTTTAGATGCCCAAATTAATGTTTCATGAGCGTTAGTAAATCTTGTTCCTCTAAAATTAGGCATTGGGTTTTTTTTATTCCAAATCACATCATTTAAGATCCAAAAGCCCAAGTTTTGTATTGCAGTTCCCACTCTAAAAATATTGTGATAACTTCCTATTACCCAAATCGCACCATCTTTTTTTAAAATTCTTTTACATTCAGTAAGCCAAGTAACTGTAAAATCATCATATTTTTTAAAACTTTCAAATTGGTCCCACTTATCATTAACAGCACTGACCTTGCTTCTATCTGGTCTGGTAAGTAAATTTTTTAGCTGAAGATTGTATGGTGGGTCAGCAAAAACAAGATCAAAAGTTTCGCTTGGAATTTTCTTTAGTTCCTTGAGGCTATCACCATTAATAATCTTATTTTTAAAATTATTTTCCATTTTATATAAAACAATTAGACTCTAAATGGATTCCACGGTCAACTTCAGATTGAATTAATCAGATTCCATTTGTGTTAAGATTTCTTTTAACAACTAGATATTGTGTTGTTATACGTGAAACTTATTTATGATTAGAAATAGGGGAGAAGGTTTTTCGATGATATTGTGTAATACCAAATTTTTTAATAGCTCTTATGTGCTCTTTAGTTCCGTAGCCAAAATTAGTATCCCATCCATAATTATTAAATTTTTTAGAAAGAGTTGTTATAAATCTATCCCTTCTAACTTTTGCAATAATAGAGGCAGCTGAAATACTGGAAATTTTTTGGTCTCCTTTTATCACATATTCTAAATTATAATTTTTGAGATTAGGTAGCTTATTTCCATCAATTAAAACAAGAGAAGGTTTTTTTTTAAGTTTAATTATAGCCCTTTTCATTGCAAGCAAGCTTGCTTGGAGTATATTTATTTTTTCAATTTCCTTAACTGATGCTTGACCTATAGCCCAGATAGAGTTTTTTTTAATATAAGAGTAAAGCTCTTCTCTTTTCTTTTTAGATAAACTTTTAGAATCTTTTAATAATTTTTTATTAATTGATTTATTTAATATAACAGCTGCTGCATAAACTGGACCAATTAAACTGCCTCTACCTACCTCATCAACACCCGCTAAAATTTTCACTAGATATGCAAACCTAAGTATGTCATTTTTTGTTTTATTTTTTTAAGGTCTTCCCAAGAATATTTTTTATTTTCAGGAACTCTTAAAAGATATGAGGGATTAAATGTTATAATAATATTATAATTTGTATTTTGTATTATGACTTCTTTCCATTTTCCCCTCTCAATAGAGATTTTATTATTTAAGCCAGTTAATGATTCCATTGCAGTGCTACCCATTAGAATTATTATTTTTGGCTTTATGATTGAAATATGTTTTTGAAGATATTGTGAATATTTTTTAATTTCAGCAGAAGTAGGCTTTCGATCATCTGGTGGCCTAAAATTTACAGCATAAGTAGAGTAAATATTTTCTTTTTTAATATTTATTGCAATTAACATCTTTTTTAAAAGATCACCAACTTCTCCTGTGAACATTAGTCCCATTTTATCATCCTGAGCATTTGGGGCCTCACCAACTAGCATGATTGGGCTGTTAATATTCCCATCACCCAAAACCATTTTTTTTGAATTATTCTTTAGACTACAATTTTCAATGGAGTTTATTTGTCTTTTTAATTCTTCGAGTTCCGTTTTTTTATTGATTTCTCTATTTTTATTCTCTGCTTGAAAATTACCGCCAGTATTAACGAATCTGTTGATAGGCTTTTCATCAAAAGTGAAGTTAGATCCTATAGAATTTAATAACTCTGAATCATAATTCGTATTTTGATTTATTACTTTTTTAGACATACAATGACTTAATGTTAATAAAGCTCTTTAAATTTGTTTTAATTTTATTATTTTATCAAAGCCCATTATACTCAAAAAGCAAGTCTTTAAACGATTTTAATTCAAGTTATTTATCCAACTATTTTTCAGGAATTGTTGCCTATGAGAATAACAATAATTTTAAAGCATTAGAATTTTTCAAGTCATCAAAGTTTTTGGTCAAGCAACACGATCCTTATCTTAAAAAATATATTTATTCTTTAGTACTACAAGGAAACGTTCAACAAGCGACCAATGAAATTAAGCAAAATTTAACAGAAAATAACTCTAAATTTTTTGAGGCCCATTTAATATTAGCAATAGATAGTTTAAAAAAAAAAAATTATAAAAAAAGTAAAGAATATTTGCAACAGTCTTATGAATTCATTAATAACGATAAAATTGCATTAATAATCGCTGAAACACTAAAACAATATATATATGTTTTTGAAGAAAATAAGATTCCAAATACGAAAAAAAAATTTGGTAATTTTGCATTTATTAACGAAGCTTTTCAAAGATGTTATTTAAATGATAAAAATACAAAAACTTATTTTGATAAAATAATTAATACTGATTATGATGATAATTATTCTAGATATATATTCTTTTATATAAATTATTTAATTGAAAATAATAGATATGATGAAGCGAAAGAGATAACCAATAATTTAAATTATTTAAATTTATCACTACTTAACTCACAAGGAAAGAAATGGATTGAAGATCAAAGATTAAAAGAATTTCAAAAAATTTTTTCATGTAGAAATTCAAATGATGTAATAAGTGAACTTTTTTTTTTAATAGCAAACCTATATTCTTCACAAGATGATTATGAACAGTCAAATTTTTATTTGAATATATCTTATTATTTAAATTATAAATTTCATTACAATTTGTCTCTACTTGCAGAAAATTATTATATTAATGAAGATTATTCAAATACCTCAAAAATTTTAAAATCCTTTAATAAAAAAGATGGTTTTTATTATTGGTTTAAATTAAAAAAAGAAGCGCAAATCATCTCAAAACAACAAAATACTAATGCGTCTTTAAATTTTATCAACTCAAAGTTTCAAAAAATTAAAAACCCATCTATAAAAATAATTTTTGATATCGCAAATTTCAATAAAAATGCAAAAAAATATGAAGAGGCAATAAAGTATTATGATCAAATCATATTAAAGATTGATACTAACTCTTTTCTTTACTCTGAAATTTTATACAGAAGAGGAGGTAGCTATGAAAGAATAGGTGATTATAAAAATTCAGATAAAGACTTGCTAAAATCTTTAGAGATTAATTCAAATGACGCACATGTGTTAAATTATTTAGCTTACTCATGGTTAGAGCGAGAATACAAGATGGATACAGCACTTCAAATGCTTGAAAAAGCTTATGAGACCAAAAAAAATGATCCATACATAATTGATTCTATTGGTTGGGCCTATTATCTGATTGACAATTATGTAAAAGCTGAAATTTTTTTAAAAAGAGCAGTTGAATTAATGCCAGAAGATCCAACTGTCAATGATCATTATGGTGATATTCTTTGGAAATTAGACAGAAAAATTCAAGCAAGATATTTTTGGGAAAGTGTTTTAAATTTAAAAGAAACAGAAGATGAAATGAAAAAAATTATTAATGATAAATTAATTGAAGGATTAGATAAATCTTAGTTTATGAATAGTTTTAAAATTAAATCTTACGCTAAAATAAATTTGGCGCTAAATGTAACGGGAAAAACATCGAAGTTGCATCAAATTGAAAGTATAGTTTCCTTCATTGATTTACATGATTTAATTTATTTAAAACGAATAAATTATAAAGATCACAAAATATACTTCAGGGGTAGATTTTCTAGAAACATTAATAAAACAAATACAGTTACAACGTTACTTAAACTGTTAGACCAAAAAAAATTTTTAAATAATCAAAAATTTGAGATAAAGATTATTAAAAATATTCCTCAGGAAGCAGGAATGGGAGGTGGTTCTATGAATGCGGCAGCTTTAATAGATTTTTTTATTAAAAAAAAAATAATTAAAATAAAAGAAGATGATCTGATAAAAATTACAAGACTAGTAGGTTCTGATGTCATTTTGGGAATAAAACCAAAAAATACTATCTTATCTTCAAATAATAAAATTAAAAAATATGATAAAAAAATAAAGACACATATTTTAATTGTAAAGCCTGATTTTGGTTGCTCAACTAGGTATATTTATTCAAAGGTTAGAAAATTTACTAAACCACAATTTAACTTCCCAAAACAATCAATGTTTAAAATAGACTATTTAAAAGATTTAAATAATGATCTTGAGAAAATTGCATTTAATAAATATCCAAAACTTAAAAAAATTAAATCATTTTTATTAACCATACCAAATAACATCTTTGTTAGAATGTCGGGTTCTGGCTCATCAATTGTGGCTTATTTTCATTCTAAAAGGGCCTGTGTTAATGCATACAGTCAGTTTAAAGGCAAATTTAATGGTCACTGGTGTATTATATCAAAAACTATATAATTTTTTTTTTTTATGCTATACGAAATTAATATTGGGGCGTAGCCAAGTGGTAAGGCACTGGTTTTTGGTACCGGCATCCTAGGTTCGAATCCTAGCGCCCCAGCCATATATGAATAATTTAATAGATAAAATTTTT
>Ga0114997_10003779_pt1 | contig 11828 bp, 17 predicted proteins | sample ArcticOcean_MG_C_2_FD_87045 | JGI IMG/M metagenome (GOLD analysis project Ga0114997, IMG submission 87045) | Marine microbial communities from western Arctic Ocean - ArcticOcean_MG_CB4_136 | ecosystem: Environmental > Aquatic > Marine > Oceanic | place: Arctic Ocean: Canada Basin | collected... | reverse complement strand
TATATAATCAGTCTCTGATTTATAATCAACAGTTAGGTAAGGAATGTTATCCTCAAGCGACCAAGCTCTACTTTCTTTGTATATCGACGTTGCATCTTGAATAGCTGTAGATAAACTCTTGTTGGAGTTAGGGTCTACAGCTATTCTAAATTCATCTATTGATGTCCAATTTTCCCTGTCAGGTTCGGCAACCGAACATACCTTATATCTAACACGGAATGTCATATTACGCTGGCGTGCTATATAAAGTCACGGCCTCATCCCACTGTGCGGCATTACCTGCTTCTTCTGACAGAACATAGGCAAGGCGGACGGCATCTCTGCCTGCTAGAGGGTGAGTGTAATCGTCGGAAGCTTCGATAATTTTCTCGGCGGCCGATAGAAAATCCTCGCGCACAAGGCTGTGCATGGCTTCTACTGGAATACTCATATTATTCTCCTATTAGGTGTTATTATATTGTTGGCTACGCTTTTATTTATAATTTAAAATTACCGCAACTCATAATTTAGAAATCCTTGACTCATAGTAATGTCATTGGTGGATGCCTTACCAGCATACAATTTAAACTCTGGTGCGTTACTCTCAGTTACCTTCAAATACACACTACCCTTTAAGAACTTAGCTAAATCTAAATTGACTTGAAAAAACTTTTTGCCGGCAATAATCTCTTTAATTCTACTCACTGATTTACGATCATTCATAACCTTGCCTGCTATCTCTCTACCTAAGAATATCGATACTGAATTAGGTAAGTATTGATTTATATTCGCCTCTGATGGAGATAATCCGGATGTACCTCGACCAAAATTTTGTACCAATGCAACTACTTCTTTTGCCGCATGGCCTGTCGGTGTGCCGCTTCTGAGGTCACTGTATATACCCATCATCACATCGTCGGAATAATTAGTTCCTAAAATTTTATTGATGAACAAGTATCCAAACTTAGCGCCTGTTATTCTCGGATGAGCCCGTCTCACATTACACATCTCAGAAAAGAACCCAAAGCTACCGTCATCAGCAGCTACTTTATCATCAGTCATTACGTTTGATATAAATGAAGGTTTAGCTCCGGCAGCAGACTTAGATGATATTGGATACTGACAACCAGTCCCGCCTATAAGCACAGAATCAACACCTTTAAACGATGGAGATGTAGGCACACAGAATTGAGCACCACTCATATCACCAGCCCATGGGGATCTAGAGAATATTTTCGTGTTGCCTCTCAATGCAGCAATACCAAATATCAACTCACCAATATACTTTGCTATTTGTTTAAGTTCGTTTACAGCAACGTCGTCGCATCCTATTTCTAATAAGTTGCCACTGAAGTATTCTTCCATACAAGTAACAATATTAGAAGATACCTTTGGATTGCCATTCAACTCTGTTAGAATGGATTTGATCAAATCATCAGGATCTGTGAATACCTTACATGAGATATCTGTTTGATTAAAGATATCCATTTTCTTTGATTGGCCGCCATGGCCAATTAACTTGCTTGCTAATATGTTTAGAGTCTCTGCTCCTGTGGCCCAGGAAAATGCAGGCTCAATTTTTGATGGGGAGATTTTAGGATTACGTGCTATGTCTTTTTTTACAAAATTGTACCCGACGATGTAGTGATCTTTATTACCGCTATTCAAGGTAGCAACGTATGCGCCCGATGTCGTTCCTTTAAGGAACTGATCCTTCTTGCTTTTTCTAAACTCTCCGATTATATTCTGGAATGGAAGGCCAGACGGGGATTTAATATGCTCTATGTGTGTAAGGGTATATTTCTTGTTTTTCTTATCAGCAATTAGTTTCCCTAGGCCTCGAGAACCAAATACTCCACCACCTTCTCCAGCCATATCGCTATACGTCCTTTCTGGTTACTTCCAGGGTAATTTATCTTCTAGTGCCATCTGAGCACATTGAATCCAGTCTCTATCCCCTTCACCAAGGATTCTCCACATCTTACTAACCCATGCTAATTGATCTTCAATAGTGGGTATTTTATCTGGATCTAGGTGCTCTTGTCGATGGAATGAACATTCAAGCTCATTCATTCTGTCAAACACCACTGTTTTTAAATTTGTCTTTTGTTCTGTCATTATAATATCTCATGATTAAAAGTGTGTGTATCAACCATACACATGGCTAGTCTTACGGCATTATTCTTTGAGTATTTAGAATTCCCAGTATCTTTGTAAGTTTCAAGGAAGTATTGTACATATATTTCTTCACAACTATGTTTCTTACAATAAGCCTGACCGTCTAAAAAATCTTGCGCTAGAGGATATAAATCCATAATAATTCCTTACCATCCACGAACATAGAGCTAAATAACTATGTAAGACACTTCCCGCAACCCTTAACTGAAGTGAGAAATGAGCTTAATGTTATCTCAAAAGTCCCCCTTCGTTTCTTCAGACATTAAAAAAGGCCCGCCGCGTTTATGACGCTACGGGCCTTTTTCTTTGCTGTCAAATATGGATCGGCTGAACCCCACAGATCTTTCGACTGCCCGATCATTTCCTTGCGTCCATTGCTGGACTCTTGCCTCTAAGTAGTGCGCCCCAACGCCCGACTTAACATACATTGACATAGCTATTTAGGCTCCGTTATTAGCGCAATCACTACGTATAGCGTAGTTTTTAATAATAAATGCGGGCGTAAACCCTTTAAATCCACCTCCTCGGTTATGTGCTCGGACCATTCGTGCTGCAGCTCTGTGATTATTGTAAGTTTTAATGACCTGGCCAGTTTCTACTTCGAAGACTCGAAACTCATCCTGAACAGTATGAACCCTGTACTTATTCATTCGACTATGAACTCCTTAAATGCATCTTTCATGCGATTGTGCGTCTCAGTGTGATCAAACGTAGGATCATCGATAATGTCTTCTTGAGCTGACTGCTCTACATTATACAATGTCATCTTAGCTCTGTCTACTCCAACGGCAAACCTCCTATGATTGGCAAGGTCCGAATATCGATTCTTCAACTGCTTAACTAGTATCTGGTTTAGGTTCTCTAATTCTTCGGTGCTAATAATCGCAAACATAAAGTCAGCAGTCGCCGGAAGACCAAAGCTCTCCGAGGTGTCTTCAAGCCCCAGATCAGAAGACGTGAAGCCCGATCTTGTGGTTTGTGTTGCAGAGACGATTGGCAAGTCGTATTCCACAGCGAGACCTCGTAACTCTTCTGCAATTGCCTTAATGTACGTGTACGAATTGACTCCTGCTCCATATTTAATCCTCGCACTCATGCAAATATTAATGTAGTCAATATAAATGATATCTGGGATGAAGTTCTTCTTAACTTTCAATTCTTGCAATAAGAACCTAAAATGATTTGCTCCAGCTCCTGTAGTAGGATATTCTTTAATCACGATCTTACCTTTGTGATTATCTCTCATCCTACCAATCTTCTTATTAAAGACCTCCTCCTCCATGGCTCTGACTTCATCAATAGTCACACCCATTATTTGCATCAATACGTTCTGCGATCCTTTCTTCCGCCATCTCCAAAGTAATATAGAGAACATTCTTATTGTCTCTTAGATTGCCTGCTGCACAGTGACACATGAACATACTCTTGCCAACACCAGTACCAGCTAGCACCACATTAAGCGTCTTCTTACTCAATCCGCCTTTACTGATATCATTAAGTAAATCAATATCAAACGGTATCTTTATCTCAGTTTGGTGATAATACTCATATCGAGCTTCAGCATCATCTAGGAAGTCGTGCCCGATATGTGGGTCAAAACTAATAGCGAGAGCATCAGATAGAATAGAAGGGAGTGCTCCCCGTCCCTTGTCACTCTTGCCGTCAATAATAGTAATCGATTCCATAATGGCATTGTATACAGCCTTGTCCTGACAGAATTTTTCCGTTTGAACGGTTAACCATTCCATATGACTTTCAGTTGGGCCCATAGAATCAATAAGATCCTGAGCAGACTTGTACTGGTCCTCATTAAAGTGCTCAGCATTACTTAAATCTACACTAAGAGCTTCAATTGTCGGAGGTTTATTATACTTATCAAAATACTGAATTATAAGTTGAAATAAATTTCGATCTGCATGATCATGGAAGTATTCGGACTTTAGATAGGGAACTACTTTACGGACGTATTCTTCATTCTGAATCAGATTGTTCAGGATCGTCTTCTCGATCATCTACTACATCTCCACCATAACTAAATTTATTTCCAACAAACTCTTCAATCTTAGCCATCACATCTGATGTAAAGTATTTCTCTGGATCCTTTAGAATTACCTTAGGATATACTTTACCAGCTTCAGTCTCAATTCTGTTAGCAGATTGGATCCACGCACCACATTCTACAGCAAGCTCAATAAGCCCGTAATACCGATCCAAACCAGTATCATAATTAAGGAGACACTCAACTTCTTTATTTTCTTTACTCAATCGAGATTTGAACATTTTTACTTTAATAATGTTACCAATAACATCTCGACCGTCACGTTCTTTCTTTTTAGATAAGAATGCAATACTACTAGCAGCATACTTCAACCCACTGCCTCCGCCCATCTCTTTCATTGGAACGTATGATCCAATTACTTCATAGACATGATTGGTTACCAGCATAGGTACCTTAGTCTTAGCTAGCTTTAAAGTCAACACTCTAAATGTACCTCGGACCAATTGAGCCTTGGTCATATCCCTAACGTCTTTACCTTCACTTACATCAGATAGTTCTTTCTCAGTGGACAGGATACCTAATGAATCTAGGACCATCATCATAGGAGGTCGGCCTTTCTCAGGAGTCTTCTCGTATTGTTCTAGAGTCTTAATAGCATGTGTCCTGAACCTCTGAATCGATTGTGGTTCAGAGATAATAATACGGCGTGTATCAAGACCTCGGCTCTCCATCATTTCCTTTGTAACTGCAGCTTCTGTGTCATAATAGACACAGCCCCCAGTAGGATGATCCAAGAGGAACTGCTTAATAACAGACAACGCAAAGAAAGTCTTACCAGTAGACGACTCACCAGCGAAAGCGGTGATCTTATTATTAGGGATCCCTCCATACAAGCTACCAGACATCACCGCGTTCATGATATAAGACCCGGTGTCTACAGTCCCAGTATACTCAGCTGAACCCATACCATCAGCTGCAATGGAAGTATCTTCATCTTTTAGGTCTTCAGCTAGATTGCGAAAGAAATCACTCATTCAGTCATCCTTTATAAACGGCGGTCAACGCATCGCCAAATTCTTCAACCTTAGTTAACCGATTGGGCCAATAGATATATTCCTTCTCAGGATTCTTTTGTAGATTAGCAAGTAGTGGCTGTATCATATTATACAGTCTATCACATTTATCTTGTGCAGTCAACGCTGATTCTGTAGCAGTTGTTGTTTTTTGTACTGCAGTTTGTACTACCTCTAGCTCATCAGCATCCATCGCTGTGAAGCCAAAGTCAAAGTCTAGATCGGGTTTAACTGCCATTAGAAAAAGTCCTCCAGTGTTGCTTGCCCTTTTTCCAGTTTCCATTGTATGGCCTCTGCAATAGTGCGCATGGGTTCGAGAAAAGATTTCTCAAACTGTTTCTCGTAATCGAGATATGGTTCCATGTTCAGCTGCTTGGGGAGGCCGGTAGCCACAGCTATGACATTTTCTCTAGCTGGGTTGGGCATTTTTAGATAACAAAATTTAATCTTGTCACCCTCGTAAATAGGATAGTATACATTGACCAAGTCGTGGTCTTTTAACATTTGGTTATATACAAGGGAACCTCGTACATGAATGGGTGTCCCCTTGTTATAGAGGGAAACGCTATTCTTATACTTATTTAGGTTCCGGACACCTCGAGGGAATGCTATGTCTTCGAATGGAAGGGAATAGAACTTATTTTTAAAATCTTGAACATAGTCCATCAGATGAGTCTCATCCTTCTCCATGATCATCCTCAATGCAGCCTTCATATGATCCCGACATATCTGTGGTACAGATGATCTTTGAGTTTCCATACCCATGATCTTCATGAATGGTTCTTTGTATCTCACACCTTCCATATCATGAACATGGAGGGCATACCGCTTCTTAGCAGTCCATATACCCTTGTCAGCAAGAGCCTCTCGAGACATATGCATCTTCTGCTCGTAAGCGTTGACGTACGTAGCAAGAGCTGTATAATGTTTGTCAATAAGAGGTTCGAACGCCTTAGAAGCGACAGCATCCATCCAGGATATCACTTCTGAAGTAGTTGGATTTTTTCCTTCGAAAGTTTTAGTAACGAGATCATCAAGAGTAATATACATTGAATCCGTATCGCACGCAATAATATAATCTTTATTCTCCGTCTCTAAGATCTTATTAATATATTTATTGATGTGCTTTTCAATCCATCTGATCGACAATTGACCAGATAGAGTAATCGATTCAGCATACTTAATATCAAACCACCTAAAGAAGTTATTACCCAATGCACCATAAGCACTGTTCAATTGAATCTTTTTAGCCATTTGCATATTATCTAACTTAGAAATTTCATTAGTGTACGTTTCACCGGTTTGTTGTTCTTTATTCTTGAGTTCTATCATCTGACGTTTAAAGTCAGCTCTTTGCTCATACATTTTGTCCATTAATGTAGCTAGGAAAGACCTTACATCTTTTGTATAACAAGCTCCTGATCCACCACAAGACAGGTTGTTCTGCTCAAGATAGTCCCTATGTTTATCTAACTTACCATCAACAATCTCTTGGACTGTTAACCTCTCTGGTATATGACTATGGTATGTATCAGGACCAATATTATATTGCATAATCAAATGAGGATATAGACTGTTAAGATCAAATGATACTATCCACTTATGCATTCCTGTCATAGGATCTTTAACATAAGCACCTTCCACCTTACGTTCCTTTTCCCCAACGTCTAGCTGGGGAACAACAATCTTCTTGGTATACAAATAATTGTGGATAATGATATCCCACATACGCACAGACGTAAAAGCATCAATCAAGTTGACCTTAGCATCATACGAAATTGCATACGCCAACTCCAACAGACCCAGCTTCTCATCAAGCCTATCAACAATCTCAACATCTTTGATATTGTACTCAATAAACTTCTGATGGTTATTTTTATACAACCCCATCAGTCCATCATACTCACTATAATCTAACTTCCGTTCTCCGAGCTCAACGAAAGCAATATTATCCAATCGATAGCTTTCTTGCTGAGAGTAGGTGAACTTCTTATATAACGACAGGTAATCAAGTATAGTGATACCTAAAATATCTGGGCGAACTGATTCAGCTCCCCCTACACTTGAGATGAACTTCTTGTAATTCAAGATTCCAAAAGGACTCAACGCCTCAGCTGCAGCAAATCCCAGTACATTTGTAATACGATTGATGATATATGGAATATCAAACATTTCTACATTCCAGCCAGTAATAACATCTGGAGCAAATGCATTCCACATTTCTAAGAATACTCTAAGTAATGCAGTTTCATCAGTGCATTTTAGATATTCAACATCTTCTCTATCCGTCTCGAAGTCGCCACATCCCATAACAACAATACGGCCACCCTTCTTCATGCAGATCGCTGTAATAGGCTTTGCAGCTTCTTCAATAGAAGGAAATCCTTGATCAGCTGCAACCTCGATATCAATGTTGCAAACACTTATAAGGCTTGGGTCGTATTGAACACCGTTGGATACTCGTCATTGAGAAACAAGTAGACGTGATTAGTCAACCCATATATGGGAAAATTACCAATTCCATTGAATTTCTTGTAAAATTCCCTGCACTCATGAATTGAGTCAAAGTCCATACGTTCGACAGGCTTACCCATGAGGTTATGCCATTCGCTAGTACGTCCTGGAGGTGACTCGACAAACATATACGGCTGATAACGTATAGTCTCGACGAAGCGTTTTCCATCTTCGTAGCCGATATACAGGATTTTTGATTTATATAAGGTAGCGCCAGTATAGAATTTCATTCTATTATAATCCCATAGAAGCGGATGTTAGTCAACGATTATTATGAGATAAATGGGGTTTTTGAAAGGAACCCCATAACCTTGTAAGTTATTAGAACCTGAAAGTTGTCTTGAACCCAAGGAACCTATCGCCTCGCTCAAGATCTTTGTCGTAGTGTAACTCACCATAGGGAATAATGTTAATCTGATCAGTTACGGGATACGTATAACTGAGTGCCAACTCGACGTCTGAAATTTCCTCAGTTTCCCAATCAAGGGTAGGAAGCACGCCTAACACGACGCCGCTGTAATCCACTTTTGCAGCAAATTCTGTTACCGTGGTTTCCTGGGTCATATTACGATACGTATCTTGGTGAACCGTTAATCCTACTTTCTTCTCAGCGGCATGTGCCACAGATCCAAACAAAAGTGATAGGCCAATTACAGCACCAAAAATTGTTTTATTCATATGTGTATAAGCTCCGTATTAGTTAAGCACAGGGAACATTATATAGTTTAAGCGCAGGCCCTCATTCGAACGCACAATCGTTCAGCTCGATTGGTGACCTGATCGTACCATTTGCTGTCCTTCATCTGAACAGCAGCTTCGGCATAGTCTCTATTATTTAACGCCTTTTGAAATTTCTTAAATTTGCTTAATTTAGTTAGGCCCATGTTGAACAACATGTTTGCTACAATAAGCTGAACTTCCTCAGAATGAGTATAAAAACCTTCTACGTTTAACGTGAATTCATTCGGCCGGCCCTCGTCGTCTCCAAAACTGGGAAGAAATCTATCACAGTCTTCAAAAACACTATGGATGTCATCCTCGAAGGCTTCAATACATCGTTCTTGGGATACCGGAGCTCCCACTTCCAGACCATATTCTGGATCAGTCTTGAGAACAAGGTGTCCAATGCCAAACGTCTTTTTTTTCAGATGATCGAGATAAATTGCTAAGATTTCGCCCTCGTCGTTACGTAGGTCGGATCTAAGTGTTTCAACGTCCATTTCTATTTTCCTCATGTTCGTAGCTTAGGGGAGCCTATACCCAGGCTCCCCTATTTAGTTATTAATTAATTACCAATTAATTCTTCAAATTTATTGATATTCTCAGTTTTCTCAGTTAGCAGTTCTTTTTTTTTATCTTGAGTATTCTCGGCGCCTGAACCAATCACAATCTTTCTAGGCTTCTGTGCCTCAGGTATTTTCTGGGCACATTCGATTGTTAATACCCCATTTAAGATATCCGCTTCGATAACTTCGACATAGTCTGCCATCTTGAATGTTCTTTGAAACTTCCGAGTTCCGATCCCTTTATGTACAAAGGATTCCTCTTTGATTTTGGTTTCAAGTTCATTCTTCTCACCTGAGACGGTGAGGGTCTGCTCCTTAACTTCAACATTGATTTCCTCCTTTGAAAATCCAGCGACAGCCACTTCGATCCGAAATGTATCTTCTCCTGTGTTAATGATGTTATATGGGGGGTAAGTTTCTTGACGTTCCGTCCGATCTTCATTCCAAAGGCCTTCAAGCTGTCCGACAATTCGGTTAAAGCCGATAGCATTCATGTTCGCAGTTCGGAAAAATCGGTCGTCAAATGGAAAAGCGTTTACCATTTAATATCTCCTTTCAAGCAAGATATTGATTATGCGACCCAACATGGCATCGCTATTATAATATAGGTTAAGAGCGCGACTAAGTCAACGCTTCTTTCCTATGTTATATTTAGGTATCAATTCCCACTGATCTTTGTCTTTATATGAAATTATTTTTGTTTGATTTAATGGTGCGACTGGGCTTGCTGTCCGCTCAGCATCCTTCAGATCGACTAGTCCCCACTCACCTAGTAAGTTAGCAATCGTATTGCGCCTAGCTAAGTCCTCTTGGGAAAAATTAGTAGGCTTCCCATCTAAAGCAAACAACTCTTTAAAATGTACGATATAATATTTTTGTTGTTTATGGAGGATGTGACAACTTTGATACAACGCTCTGTTCTTACGAGAGGCTACACCGATTCGCGTTAGTGTCTCTTTAACTTTTAAAAAATCTTCATCATGACGGAGTGTCACCTCAACCATAGAATCAATCGACCCCACGCTCATCTGTTATTCCCCTAGTTATTACTGCACGTATATTCGCAATTTCAGCAGGAGATAATAATTTGAGAGCTTGTTCGGCTTTTTTATTTGAATAACCGTAATACATCTTAACCATCTCTAAGTCATTACTATCTACTGCTTTCGCCCACTTCGCAAACCGCTTCTTGGGTCTAATGCTATTTAGTAAATACTCATATTGCAGCTTGTAATCAACATGATGGTCTTCATTTATTTGATTAGCATAGAATATAGTATCAGGGAAATACGATAGTGATCTATTGGTTAAAAACGGTACATACGATTGCTCAGCAAGCTCATCGTTGTCAGTATCACGCATCATGTTGTTTTTTTTGAAGTTAATAGAATTCACATAATCAAAAGGTAACGTCATAGACATGCATCCACTTTTTCTTCGATTTCAATTGACAACATCTCATGACTATTTCTACCTTGGTGCATAAGATCTCTGGCTCTGTCAACAACCCAATCAGGCTTTTTCCTCAATGCTGAGATCAACGTCGCCAATTCTGCCATAGTCATCCATACTAATTTAGTATCATTTTCATGACACATCCATCTAATAGCATCGTGATGTTTCAAATACCTAATCATAGAGACTTCAGCAGACCATAATGATAGTCTAGTAAAATAATCAATTTTATCTGGGTTTTTTTCTTGTTGATCGGTCATTAATACAGGAAGATGACCAAATTTAGTACTCATCCATATGTTGATCCATTCGCCAAGGTTAGGATTAAAGATTTCCGCCCTAGAGCTGGCCCACGGATATGTAACAACTACCATGTCTGGCTTGACAATACCCATGTAGCTCTTCAATATTCTATAATAGGTTTCAACACCATGGCCTGGGAGGCCAAAATTCATATATCTTAGTTTCTTGGTTTTCTCATTTCGATGGTGTAGTTTCCACGACCACGTATCTTCTATATTGACGCCAACACCGAAAGTAGTACTACAACCAAGATACAGAACCCCACCCTGCTCAGAGAGGAAATCGCTGGAGCCTTGTCGTCCATCGTATCTAAATCCATTGTTGTTGAAGTGATAATTGATTTCTGTATTTACCCACCCAAACTTTTCTAATCTAGGCTTTTTGGCAGGGTCTTGAATTGCATCATTATAGTGGGATTTAGAGTCAGGCGCTAGCCAATTTAAAGTAGAATTCCTAAATCGAAAGTTATCAGTAATCATATTGGTAGGATATTTTTTATTGTAATCGAAAGTCCACTGAGGTCCTACAGCATCTGTTATTAGGAGATCGATCAACTACATCTAATATACCATTGTATTCATTCTTTAAAGTTTGTGCAACAGGCCCACCCCAAGTTTTACTTCTCGGCGAGGTCTGATAATTTTCGATTGATTGTTGCAACAGTTCCCTCAATGTTTCGAACATCATCATCTCCAGTCATAATTACCAAACATGCTTCACATAAGGCATATTCCCAGGGAAGCGCCTCCTCTATACCATTTCCCTTCAGAACAACTCCAAGTTTGGTTTGCCCGTCGATTGCACTACTGCAGTGCTCACATACTAAATTGTCTACTTCCATTCTAATTCCGCCATAAGTTCAGTCAGACAAGCCACGAGATTAATTTCTTGATCAGCAACAAAAGCAGCCTTGTGCTGATAGTCTGCAATAATAAGAACTACTTGTGGAATGCTGTTGGGTTTAACATAAAGAGAGCAGCTGTCATATATCTGTCGAAATAGAGACGTACTCTCGTTGTCCATATTTATACCGACCCACTT